>Ga0070734_10000297_pt1 | contig 120719 bp, 87 predicted proteins | sample Coa_R1_8_FD_66444 | JGI IMG/M metagenome (GOLD analysis project Ga0070734, IMG submission 66444) | Surface soil microbial communities from Centralia Pennsylvania, which are recovering from an underground coalmine fire - Coalmine... | ecosystem: Environmental > Terrestrial > Soil > Unclassified... | reverse complement strand
GACCACCCTCGTCGACGCCATGCTGCGCCAGAGCGGCACCTTCCGCTCCAACGAGGCCGTCGCCGAGCGCGTCATGGACTCCAACGATCTTGAAAAAGAGCGCGGCATCACCATCCTTGCCAAGAACACCGCCCTCTACTACCACGACAACAAGATCAACATCGTCGACACCCCCGGCCACGCCGACTTCGGCGGTGAAGTTGAGCGCGCCCTCAAGATGGTCGACGGCGTAGTCCTCCTCGTCGACGCCTCCGAAGGCCCCCTCCCTCAGACCCGCTACGTCCTATCCAAGGCCCTCGAAGCCGGCCTGACCCCCATGGTCGTCATCAACAAGATCGACCGCCCCGACGCCCGTCCCCAGGAAGTCCTCAACGAGGTATACGACCTCTTCATCGACCTCGACGCCGACGAGTCCGTCCTCGACTTCCCCGTTCTCTACACCAACGGCAAGCAGGGCACCGCCACCACCGACATCAACGTCCCCGGCACCGACCTCCAGCCTCTCTTCGAGCAGATCATCACCACCATCCCTGCCGCCAAGGGCGAGCCCGAGGGCGCAGTCCAGATCCTCGTCACCAACCTCGACTACTCCGACTACCTCGGTCGTCTCGCCATCGGTCGCGTCTTCAACGGCACCATGCGCACTGGCCAGGAGTACAACGTAGCCAAGATCGACGGCACCTTCACCAAGCACAAGATCACCAAGCTCTTCAGCTTCTCCGGCCTCAAGCGCACCGACATCGAAGAGACCCAGATCGGCGACATCGTCGCCATCGCCGGCATCCCCGGCGTCACCATCGGCGAGAGCTTCTGCGATGTAGAAAACCCGCAGCCCCTTCCGCCCATCGTCATCGACGATCCCACCATCGCCATCCAGTTCAACGTCAACAACTCGCCCTTCGCCGGCCGCGAAGGCAAGTTCGTCACCTCGCGTAACCTCCGCGACCGCCTCGACAAAGAGCTCCTCACCAACGTCTCCCTCAAGATGGAAGAGACCGGCTCCCCCGATGCCTTCAAGGTCCTCGGCCGTGGCGAACTCCAGCTCGGCATCCTCATCGAAATGATGCGCCGCGAAGGCTTCGAGCTCATGGTCAGCCGTCCCGAGATCGTCACCAAGCGCGTCGAAGGCGAGCTGATGGAGCCCGTCGAGCACCTCTTCATCGACGTCCCCGAATCCTTCGTCGGCACCGTCATCGAGCGCCTCGGACCCAGAAAGGGTGAGATGACCAAGATGACCAACCACGGCTCCGGCCGCGTCCGCATGGAGTTCCGCGTACCCTCTCGCGGTCTCATCGGCCTCCGGTCTGAAATGCTGACGGAAACCCGCGGCACCATCATCATGAACTCCATCGTCGACGGCTACGCCCCCTACCAGGGCGAAATCCCGCAGCGTCTCTCCGGAGCCCTCATCTCCGACCGCCAAGGCACCACCACCGCCTACGCGCTCGAAGGCCTGCAGGATCGCGGCGTCCTCTTCGTCTCGGATGGCGTTGAAGTCTACGAGGGCATGGTCGTCGGCGAGCACAGCCGCGACAACGACCTCGACGTCAACTGCGTCCGCGAGAAGAAGCTCTCCAACATGCGCGCCTCCGGCTCCGACGACGCAGTCCGCCTCGTTCCCTACAAGCAGCAAACCCTCGAGCAGTGCATCGAGTTCATCGCCGACGACGAACTCGTAGAGGTGACTCCCAAGTCCCTGCGCATCCGCAAGAAGGTCCTGCAAGCCAACCGCCGCCCCCGCAAGGGCCAAAGCGAATAACCCTCTTCAATCGCTAATAAGAAACGGCTGGAACGATTCAATGTTCCAGCCGTTTCCATTTGTAGTTGTAGTTGCCCTTGCCGTTGCTGTTGCCTGTTCTTTTGGTTGTCATCCCGTAGGGATCTGCTTCTGTCTTTGTCGTTGCAGTTGTTGTTGTCGTTGTCTTTGCCGTTGCCCTTACCCCTGGTTACCCCAAGGCTTCAGCCTTGGGTCTCTCAGACAGCCACGAAAAGAAGGGGCTTCAGCCCCTGGAGTATGCTCTCCTTCCCCCGCCACAAATCCTCAGGCACAGTTGCATCTCCTCCCACAATGCCTGATCGTTATCGCATGACTCTCACCCGCCGCAAGATGCTGCAACTCTCCACCCTCGCAGCCATCTCTCCCCGCGTACTGAAAGCCGAAACCGCCCCCATCGCCACCACAACCTCCGGCAAAGTCCGAGGCTTCATCGACAACGGCGTCAAAGTCTTCAAAGGCATCCCCTACGGCGAAGACACCTCCAAAACCCGCTTCCAACCTCCCGTCAAACCCCAGCCATGGCAAGGAGTCCGCGACACCATCGCCTTCGGCCCGCAAGCCCCGCAACCCATCCACGCCCGCAGCGGCCGCTCGGCCTTCTCACCCCTAGACGAAGAAACCCCCGTCAACAGCGAAGACTGCCTCCACCTCAACGTCTGGACCCGAGCCCTCCGCGACGGCAAAAAGCGTCCCGTCCTCGTCTACATCCACGGCGGAGCCTACTCCTCCAGCAGCAGCAACGGTCCGGTCTACAACGGCGTCAACCTCGTCAACCGCGGAGACGTCGTAGTCGTTACCCTCAACCACCGCCTCAACCTCTTCGGTTACCTCTATCTCGCCGCCCTCGGCGGACGCGACTTCGCCGACAGCGGCAACGTCGGCCAGCTTGATCTCGTCCTCGCCCTCCAGTGGGTACGCGACAACATCGCCGAATTCGGCGGCGACCCCACCCGTGTCCTCATCTTCGGTCAGTCCGGCGGCGGAGCCAAGTGCGCCACCCTCATGTCCATGCCCGCCGCCCACGGCCTCTTCCACCGCGTCATGACCATGAGCGGCCAGCAACTCACCGCCACCACGCCCGAACACGCCACCGAAACCGCCCAGGCAGTCCTCACCGCCCTCGGGCTTACGCCGGCAAACCTCGACGACATCCGCGACCCCGCCAAAGTCCCGATGGAGAAACTAGTAGCCGCCATCCGAGCCGGAAAATACTTCGGCCCAGTCCACGACGGCCGCTCCCTCCCCAGCGATCCCTTCTCCCCCGAAGCCCCCGCGATCTCCGCCAGCATTCCCATAATCCTCGGCAACACCCACGACGAAACGCGCCTCCTCATCGGAAGCTCCAATCCCGCGCTCTTCTCGCTCACCTGGGACGCGCTCCCCGCAAAGCTCGAGCAATATCGTCAGTTCCTCGGCACCCTCAAGACCCAGGACATTATCGCTGACTATCGCGAGTGGCACCCCTCCTACACTCCCAGCGAGGTCTTCTTCGCCGTCACCACCGCCTTCCGCAGCTGGCACGGCATGGTCATCGAGAGCGAACGCAGAGCGCAGCAGCACGGCCCAACCTGGACCTATAACTTCGCCTGGAGATCACCCGTGGACGGCGGCAAATGGAGAGCCCCGCACACCATGGACATCCCCTTCATGTTCGACAACATAGACATCGCAGTCCCCATGACCGCCGGGGACCCGGAAACCAAAAAGCTCGCAGCCCAGATGAGCAACACTCTCATCGCCTTCGCCCGCGCCGGCGATCCGAACAACCCCTCCATTCCAAACTGGCCCCGCTACAATCTCGAAACCCGGCCCACCATGATCTGGGACATCCCCCCTGTCATCGAGAACGACCCCCGAGGCAAAGAGCGCAAGCTCATCGCCCAGGTCCCCTACCTCCAACCCGGAACCTGACTTCGAAGCGGTCCATCTTTTCCACAGAAATCTTTCAAAAATGTGGCCTCCTTTCAGCGCCTGAAAAGTGGCATCCCGCTTACCATCCTTGCCAGCCTTTTCACCGCTAAGAAACCACAAAAAACCACGCACAACGCACCGTTTTTCTCAAAATCCCCCGGAAAAACCAGCATTTCGCAGTTTTAAAAAACTACGGGCCCTACCGCCAAAGAGAGAGCCCGTTTTCGATCCAAATCACTACTTCTGAGCAGTAGCAAACCGCTTATTCACTTCATCCCAGTTCACAACATTCCACCACGCCGCAAGATAATCCGGCCGTTTGTTCTGATACTTCAGATAGTAGGCATGCTCCCAAACATCGTTGCCCAGAATCGGATAAAGCCCCTGCGACAGCGGATTATCCTGATTCGCCGTAGTCACAACTTTCAGCTTGCCGCCATCGAAAACCAGCCAGCCCCAGCCCGATCCAAACTGCTTGGCTGTCGTCTCATTGAACAGCTTCTTGAAGTCCTCAAACGACCCAAAATCCTTCGTGATCTGATCACCAATCGCGCCCGTCGGAGCGCCGCCGCCATTCGGCTTCATGATCTGCCAGAACATCGTATGGTTGACGTGACCGCCGCCATTATTCTGAACAACCTTGCGCACGTCCTCAGGAATGCTGGCCAAATCCTTAATCAACTCCTCAGGAGACTTACTCCCGATCTCAGGATGCTTCTCAACCGCACCATTCAGGTTCGTCACGTAGGTCTGGTGATGCTTGTCATGGTGCAGCTTCATCGTCGCTTCGTCGATGGTGGGCTCAAGCGCCGCATAGTCATAGGGCAAAGGGGGTAGTTCGTAAGCCACGGTGGTCTCCTGTCGTCTTGCGTTTTCTCATTTTGCCGGCGCTGTCATCCACCGGCGTCAATAGGTTCTGATGCCATCCGTGCTCGCCGCGATGCAACAGCTTCAAGCCCGGTGCGGTCTTCGAAATCATAGCGCAACTGCAACATTCATCGCCTGTTCACGCCGACCGCATTCCCGTAATCCAACTTTTTGCGTTCTAATAGAAATCCAATGAGCGATCCCACCCCTCTCTACCGCTGGCTCAAAGATGAGGGCCCAGCCTTTGGTGCACCCGGCCTCGCACCACGTTGGACCTCCAGCAGAAAAGACGCCGTCTCCACTTCCTACGCCGCCTCCAGCCGCGTCTGGTTTACCGTCTCTCACGGCATCCTCAACGAGATCTACTACCCCACCATCGATCGCCCCCAAACCCGCGACATGGAGCTCCTCTTCTCAGACGGCGAAACCTTCTGCCGCGAAGAAAAACGCGACCTCGACTACGACTTCGACTACATCGACTCCGACGCGCTCGCCATCCGCGTCACCGCCACCGATCCCGACGGACGTTACGTCATCACAAAGGAGTTCATCACCGACCCCCACCACCCCGTCGTCCTGATGAATGTCAAGATCACCGGCGACGAGACTCTGCTCTCTCGTCTCAAGTGTTACGCGCTCCTCGCCCCACACCTCAACGGAGGCGGTGCCGGCAACTCCGCCCGCTCCATCGACGTCGCCGGCAAACGCTGCCTTGCCGCCTGGAAGGGCAACACCTCGCTGGCCTTCGGAGCCGACTGCGGATTCACCCGCTCCTCCTGCGGCTACGTAGGCACAAGCGACGGCTTTCAGAATCTCTGTCGCGACAAGGAGATGACCTGGCAGTTCGGCGAAGCGCTCGACGGCAACATCGCCATCATGGGCGAGATCGACATCGCCCGCCACCGCGAGTTCACCGTCGCAATTGCATTCGGTGACGGCCACCACGCCGCCGTCGCTCAGATGATGCAGAGCCTCGCCACCCCATTCGATATCCACCGCAGCCGCTTCCTCGTGCAGTGGGGCCGCGCCGCCTCGCCCGAGCGCCTCACCCCCGCTTCCACCGACGGCGGCGCCCTCATGCGCATCAGCCACAACGTCCTCCTCACCCACGAGGACAAGACCTACTCCGGAGCCTTCATCGCCTCCGCCTCCATCCCTTGGGGAGCTTCCAAAGGCGACTCCGACCTCGGCGGCTACCATCTCGTCTGGACTCGCGACATGGTCCAGACCGCCACCGCCCTCCTCGCCTGCAACCGCACCGACACCGCCCTCCGCGCCCTTGTCTACCTCGCCTGCACCCAGCGCCCCGACGGCAGCTTCGCCCAGAACTTCTGGATCGACGGAACTCCTTACTGGACCGGCATTCAGCTCGATGAAGTAGCTTTCCCCATCATGCTCGCGTGGCGACTTTCCAAAATGGATGCTCTCGGCAACTTCGACGTCGTCCCTTTTGTCGTGCGCGCCGCAGCCTTCCTCGTCGAGTACGCTCCCATCACCCAGCAGGAGCGTTGGGAGGAGACTCCCGGCTACTCCCCTTCCACGCTTGCCGCCGTCATCGCAGGCCTCATCTGCGCCGCTGATATCGCTCGCACGAACCAATCCACCGAACTCGCAGCCTTCCTCGAAACCTACGCCGACTGGATCGAATCCCACCTCGATGAGTGGACCACCACCACCGAAGGCGTCCTTCACCCTGACGTGAAGTACCACTACATGCGCATCCGTCCGCCCGCCCCCGGCGAACCCTTCTACAACGAGCAGGCAGGCCCGGGTATCATCCGTATCGCCAACCGCGAGCCCGGCGAGCAGTTCGACTTCGAAGCCCGCCAGATCATCGACGCCGGCTTCCTTGAGCTCGTCCGCTACGGCATCCGTCGCGCCGACGACCCCCTCATCATCGATTCCCTCAAGGTCGTCGACCACGTCCTCAAAATCGAGACTCCCTTCGGTACCTGCTGGCGCCGATACAACCACGACGGTTACGGCCAGAAGAAAGACGGCGGCCCCTACGACGGCTGGGGACAAGGCCGCGCCTGGCCACTTCTCACCGGCGAGCGCGGCCACTACGAACTCACCGCCGGCAACGACTGCACACCCCACATCGCTGCCATGGAACGGTTCAGTTCCATCGGCGGCATGCTCCCCGAACAGATCTGGGATCAGGCGGATATGCCCGCCGAGCGTCTGTTCCTCGGCCGTTCCGCTGGTTCCGCCCAACCCCTGGTCTGGGCCCACTCTGAGTACCTCAAGCTCCTCCGCTCCACTGTCGACGGCCGCGTCTACGAGCGCATCTCTATCGTCGAGCAGCGCTACGCCGTCCCACCCGACAAACGCACCTTCAAAAATCACGTCGAAATCTTCAAACTCCGCCGCCCCCTCACCGACATCGCCTTCGGCCACACCCTTCGCATCCTCCACACCGACCGTTTCCGGGTCGTCTATTCGCTCGACAACTGGGCCACTGTTCTCAATCAGGACTCCCACTTCGTCGGCTATTCGGGCTACTTCGCCGACATACCCATAACCGGCCCCAACACCGGCACCATCATCTTCACTCTCTGCTGGTCCAACGAAGGCCAACCCGACCGCTGGCTCGGCAGAAATATCGAAGTCATCATCGTCCCCAAGTCTTAGCCCCTGACACCCGCAGAGATGCACGCATCCCCGTATCGCCTGTACACTGTCATGGATAGGCCCAAATTACATAAAACCAGTGTCGTAGCCATAGCGCTGCGTCCGTAACAAAGGAAAAGAATGAGCGATCAGCAGCAGAACGATCTCGACCAGCTTTCAATCAACGCCCTCCGTTTCCTCGCCGTCGACGCCGTTCAAAAAGCCAACTCCGGGCACCCCGGCGCCCCCCTCGGATGCGCACCCATCGCCTACCTCCTCTATCACAAGTTCATGCAGCACGATCCCGCCGACCCCAAGTGGATCAACCGTGACCGCTTCATCCTCTCCAACGGCCACGCCTCGGCCCTGCTTTACGGCGCGCTTCACCTCTCCGGCTACAACCTGCCCATGTCTCAGCTGGAGCAGTTCCGCCAGTGGGGTTCCCACACCCCCGGCCACCCCGAGTACGGCGAAGCCCCGGGCGTCGAAGTCACCACCGGCCCCCTCGGCCAAGGTTTCGGCATGGCAGTAGGTATCGCCACGGCTGAGAAGCACCTCGCCGCCGTTTACAACCGCGACCATTTCAACATCGTCGACCACTACACCTACGTCCTCTGCGGCGACGGCGACCTGATGGAAGGCATCTCGCACGAAACAGGCTCGCTCGCCGGAACCCTCGGCCTCGGCAAGCTCATCGTCCTGTACGACGACAACCTCATCTCCCTCGACGGGCCCACCGAGCTCTCCTACACCGAAGATGTCACGGAGCGCTTCCATGCCTACCACTGGCAGGTTCTCTCCGTCGAAGACGGCAACGACCTCGTCGCCCTCGAAAAGGCCATCCTCGAAGCCAAGGCCGAGACCACCAAGCCCACCCTCATCCGTGTCCGCACCGTCATCGGCTACGGAAGCCCCAAGGCCGGCACCAGCAAGGTCCACGGCGAAGCCCTCGGCGCAGAAGCCGTCAAGGCTACCAAGAAGAACCTCGGCTGGCCCGAAGACAAGACCTTCTACGTCCCCGAAGAGGCCCGCGCCAACTGGGACACCATCAAGCCCCGCGGCGAGCTCGCCCACAACGCCTGGCACGAGAAGTTCGAGGAATACAAGAAGGCCTATCCCGAACCAGCATCTCAGTTCGAGCGCAGCGTCAAAGCCGAGCTCGAAGCAGGATGGGAGAAGAAGATCCCCGTCTTCCCGACCGACAAGCCCGTCGCCACGCGCAACGCAGGCCAGGTCGTCATGAACGCCATCGCCGGCGTCGTCCCCGAGCTCTTCGGCGGCGCAGCCGACCTCACCGCTTCCACCAAGACCATCTTCAAGGATTCGCCCAGCTTCCACGTCGATCCCAAGGGCCGCAACGTCTTCTTCGGCGTCCGCGAATTCGGCATGTGCGCCATGGTCAACGGCATGGCAGCCCACGGCGGTCTTATCCCCTTCGGCTCGACGTTCTTCGTCTTCTCGGACTATTGCCGTTCGGCCATTCGCATGGCAGCGCTGATGAACGTCCACTCGCTCTTCATCTTCACCCACGACTCCGTCGGCCTCGGTGAAGACGGCCCCACCCACCAGCCCGTCGAGCATCTGACGAGCCTCCGCGCCATCCCGCACCTCACCGACTTTCGCCCCGCCGACGCCAACGAGACCGCCGCCTGCTGGCAGCTAGCCCTCGAGCGCAAGAGCGCCAGCTTCATGGCTCTCTCCCGGCAGGATCTCCCCGTCCTCGACGCCGAGAAGTACAAGGTGCACGAAGGCACGAAGCACGGTGCCTACGCGCTCGACAACTCCGGCAAGGACATCATTCTCATCGCCACCGGCTCCGAGGTTCCGCTGATCCTCAAGGCCGCCGAAGAGCTCAAGGCCGCAGGCATCGGCGCTTCGGTCATCTCCATGCCCAGCACCAAAATCTTCGACGAGCAGACCGACGCCTACAAGGCCACCATCCTGCCCGAGAGCACGCCCAAGATCGCTATCGAAGCGGGCGCGACCCTCGGCTGGTACAAGTACATCGGGCACAACGGAGTCGTCATCGGTATCGATCGCTTCGGAGCCTCCGCCCCCGGCCCGATCGCTCTCGATAAGCTCGGCATCAACGTCGCGCACGTCGTCGAACAGGCAAAGAAGCTGGTCAAAAAGTAAACCCTCGGAAACGGTGACAGGAACGAAATGACGCAGGACGAAGCAAAGCTAAAAGCAGCCCAGCGCGCTCTGGACTTTGTTCAGGACGGAATGTCGCTTGGTCTCGGCTCCGGCACTACTTCGGCCATCTTCATCAAACAACTCGGCGAACGCGTCAAGCAAGGGCTGCGCGTCCAGGGTATTGCTACCTCGGACGCCAGCCAGCAGCTCGCCGAGTCGCTCTCTATCCCAATCACCACGTTCGACCAGTGTCCGGAGCTCGACCTCGCCATCGACGGTGCAGATGAGGTCGGCCCTGACCTGGCTCTCATCAAAGGTGGTGGCGGAGCGATGCTCCGGGAAAAGATCGTCGCTGGCGCCGCCCGCCGCTTCATCGTCATCGCCGATTCCAGCAAACTCGTCGACACCCTCGGCCGCTTCCCATTACCCGTTGAAGTCATCCAGATGGCGCTACCCCTTGTCTCCCGAAAGCTCGAAGCGCTCGACCTCAACCCGAAGCTGCGCCATCATCCCGACGGCTCCCTCTACATCACCGACGAGGGCAATTTCATCCTCGACTGTGCCTGCGGCTCCATCCCGGATCCCGCCTGGACGGCATCAGAGCTCCGCGGCATCGTCGGCGTCGTCGAACACGGTCTCTTCGTAAACATGGCTTCCCTCGCGCTCATCGCCGGCGACGACGGTGTCCGCGAGGTGCTTCCATAATGCGCACCAAACCGCTTCAAACTAAGCTCCAACTGCGGGCCTTGCATCGTTAGCACCCCACTGAGCGTCCTATAACTATGCCGACTTCCATTGACCCCACTGCCGTCGCTGCCCCTAAGGACCGTGTCTGGTTCATCACCGGCACATCTACCGGCTTCGGTCGTCTCCTCGCAGAAGAAGTCCTCAAATCCGGCGGCAAGGTCATCGCAACCGCGCGCGACCGCCACAAGATAGCCGATTTAATAGATCAATACCCGTCCACAGCAAAGGCCTTCGCTCTCGATGTCACCAACCCGGGCCAGATCGAGTCTGTGGCTTCCGAAGCCGTCACCCACTTCGGCCGCATCGATGTCCTCGTCAACAACGCAGGCTACGGTATCGCCGGAGCCATCGAAGAGGCCACCGAAGCCGAGTACATGCCAGTCTTCAACACCAACGTCTTCGGCCTCATCAACGTCACCCGCGCCTTCCTGCCTCAGTTCCGCAAACAACGCAGCGGCAACATCCTCAATCTCTCCTCCATCGCCGGTCTCAGCGGAGGTGCTGGCTGGGGCTTCTACAACACCACCAAATTCGCCGTCGAAGGATTCTCCGAAGCTCTCGCCGCCGAACTCGCCCCACTCGGCGTCCACGTCACCGTCATCGAGCCCGGGCCCTTCCGCACCGACTTCCTCGGCCGCTCCGGCGTAGAAGCTGCCCAGCGCATCCCCGACTACGACGTCTCCGCAGGCAAAGCACGCGAGTACATGAACACTCAAAGCGGCAAACAAGTCGGCGACCCCCTCCGCGCCGTCCAGGCCATGATCGCCGTCGTCGAATCCCCCAACCCGCCGGTCCACCTGATCCTGGGCTCCGTAGCCCTCAAGCGCTTCCGCGCAAAGCTCGACCAGTGGAATCAGGAGATCGCTGCCTGGGAACCAACCACCCTCGGCGCAGACTTCCCGGAGGGCCAGTGAGCACCACCTCCATCAAGACCATCTTCTGGGACATAGGCGGAGTCCTGCTCACCAACGGCTGGGACAAAGGCCAGCAGCAGCGCGTCCTCACTCGCCTCGGCGTCGATCTCGCCGACTACGACGCCCGCCACGACGCTGCAAATTACTTCTGGGAGCGCGGCCTCTCCGACGCCCGAACCTTCTTTAACAAAACCGTCTTCCACGCCGACGCTCCTGCTTACAACTTCTCCTTCGAAGACCTCTGGGCCGCCCTCTGCGCTGAAAACCACGTCCTCCACAAAGAGTGTTTCGACATCCTCGCGAGTCTCCAATCAATCGGCACCTACAAGCTAGCTACCCTCAACAACGAGAGCCGCGAACTCAACGCCTATCGCCTCGACGCCTTCCATCTCCGTCCCTACTTCGACTACTTCATCTGCTCCGGCTACGTCCACGAGATGAAACCCCACCCCGGCATCTATCAGGCCGCCATCGACATCTCCGGCTTTCCCGCCGATACCGCTCTCTTCATCGACGACAAGCTTGAAAACTGCGAAGCTGCAACCGCTCTCGGCATGCACGCCATTCGCTTCGAATCACCCGCGCAGCTCAGCAATGAACTCGCTCAACTCGGCGTGCACGCCGTCTACGCATAAATAAAAGGAAGACACATGGAACTCGGAATCATTGGACTTGGCAAGATGGGCTTCAACATGGCAGAGCGCCTCAAGCTCGCCGGTCACAAGGTCGTAGGCTTCGACTTCAACAAGGACGCCACCGCAAAGCTCACCGCTACCGGCTCGCTCGGCGTCAACTCGCTCGAAGATCTCGTCGCTAATCTTTCCGCACCGCGCGCCGTCTGGATCATGGTCCCCTCAGGCGACCCTGTCGACCACACCATCGCCAGCCTCGAAGGTCTTCTGTCCCAGGGCGACACCATCATCGACGGCGGCAACTCCAACTACAAGGACACCCAGCGCCGCCACGCACAACTTGCGCCGACCGGCCTCGACTTCGTCGACTGCGGAACCTCCGGCGGAGTCTGGGGCCTCAAAGAGGGCTACTCCCTCATGATCGGCGGCGACAAAGCCCCCGTCGAGCGCCTCACTCCCATCTTCCAGGCCCTCGCCCCCTCGCCCACCGAAGGCTGGGGACACGTCGGCCCATCCGGCGCCGGCCACTTCGTCAAGATGGTCCACAACGGCATCGAGTACGGCATGATGCAGGCCTACGCCGAAGGCTTCTCCATCATGCAGGCCAAAAAGCCCCTCAACCTCGACCTCACCCAGATCGCGCACATCTGGCAGAAGGGCTCCGTCGTCCGCTCCTGGCTGCTTGACCTCACCGCCGGCGCGCTCGACCACAACCCCACCCTCGCCGGTCTCGAAGCCTGGGTACCCGACTCCGGCGAAGGCCGCTGGACCGTCACCGAAGCCATCGATCTCAACATCTCCGCTCCCGTCATCACCGAGTCCCTCATCCGCCGTCTCCGCTCCCGCGAAGAGAACAACTTCACCGACCGTATGATCTCCATCATGCGCGGAGCCTTCGGCGGCCACGACGTCAAAAAGGCCTAGGCAGACCTCACCCGCCAAGCCACCAAATTTCTAACCATTAGCACGAGAGGTAACCTGAAATGCCGACCCTAGAAGCCAACACATCACTCTCCGCCGCCCCGGCTACCCCGCAGCCCGAGCGCACCCCTGACCCCTGCATCGTAGTCATCTTCGGTGCGTCAGGCGATCTCACCAAGCGCAAGCTCCTCCCCGCGCTCTATCACCTCGAGCAGGCAGGCCTGCTCCCCAAGGACTTTGCCGTCGTAGGCGTAGCCCGGCGTCCCCTCGAGGAAAGCTTCGCCCCCGACATGAAGGAAGGCATCGTCGCCGGAGGCGGTGTCGAAGACACCGATCCCAAACTCGCTCCTTTCGTCGACCGTATCCAGTACCACGCCATGAACTTCGACGACCCGTCCGGCTACGACGCCCTCAAGACCAAGCTCGCCGAGCTCGATAACAAGTACAACACTTGCGGCAACCGCCTCTTCTACCTCGCCACCGCACCCGAGTACTTCTCCGACATCGTCAACTACCTCGGCGAGCACGGCATGGCCAAGCCCGACGTCGAAACCGCCCCCAACGGCTGCAAAGTCTGGGTCCGTACCATCATCGAGAAGCCCTTCGGCCACGATCTCAACTCCGCTAAGGCACTCAACGATGAAGTCAACAAAGTCTTCTCTGAAGACCAGATCTTCCGCATCGACCACTACCTCGGCAAAGAGACCGTCCAAAACATCCTCGTCTTCCGCTTCGCCAACGGCATCTTCGAGAACGTCTGGAACCGCAACTACATCGACCACGTCGAGATCACCGCCGCCGAATCCATCGGCATCGAAGGCCGCGGCCCCTTCTACGAGACCGCCGGAGCCCTCCGCGACGTCGTCCAGAACCACGTCATGGAGCTCCTCAGCTTCGTAGCCATGGAACCGCCCGTCTCCTTCGAGGCCTCCGCCGTCCGCGCCGAAAAGGTCAAGGTCTGGAAGGCCATCACCCCCATCCACCCCGCCGACACCGTCCGCGGCCAGTACGGCCCCGGCATCGTCGACGGCAAGCCCGTCATCGGCTACCGCCAGGAAGACCGCGTCCACCCGCGCTCCCAGACCGAAACCTACGCCGCCCTTCGCCTCGAGATCGAAAACTGGCGCTGGGCCGGAGTCCCCTTCTACATCCGCGCTGGCAAACGCCTCGCCAAGCGTGTCACCGACATCACCATCCAGTTCAAGCAGCCCCCTCTTCTCCTCTTCAAGGACCAGCAGGGCAAGGGCGGCGAAGGCGTCAAGCCCAACGTCCTCTCCATGCGCATCCAGCCTGACGAGGGCATCACCCTCCGCTTCGGCGCAAAGATCCCCGGCCCCAGCATGAACATCGGCACCGTCAACATGGACTTCAGCTACGCCGAAGCCTTCGGCAAGTCCTCTGCCAACGGCTACGAGCGTCTCCTGCTCGACGCAATGCTGGGCGACGGAACCCTCTTCGCCCATCGCGACGGAGTCGAAGCCACCTGGGCTCTGATGACTCCAATCCTCGAAGCCTGGAAGAAAGACCCGGTCAAGGACTTCCCCAACTACGCCGCCGGAACCTGGGGCCCATCCGCAGCCGACGCACTCCTGGAGTCCGAAGGCCGCAAGTGGCGCAAACTCTAACGTAGCTGCAGTTCTACTTGCGCTTGCTTTTGTAGTTGCACTTGCACTTGCTTTTGTACTTGCACTTGCCTTTCTTGCTTGTCATCCCCGAAGGGGACCTGCTTTTGCTTCGAAAGGGCGCGGCTTCAGCCGCACCATAAACTCGCATACCTCGGGGGCTTTAGCCCCCGAGGTATGCCTTCTCATCCGCAGTCGGAAATCACAAACCGCAGGACACTAAAACCATGCCCCGACCAGTCACCGTCACCTACCGCATCTCCTCCACCCCCGCTGAAGTCGCCGCCGCCGCCGCCCAGCTCTTCACCACTGCCGTTATCGAAGCCGTCAAAGCCCGAGGCGTAGCCCGAGTAGCCATCTCCGGCGGCACCACGCCCAAGGCGATGTTTGCCCTCCTCGCCGCCGAGCCCTTCGCCTCCCAGATCCCCTGGGACAAGCTCGACCTCTTCTGGGTCGACGAGCGCTGCGTCCCCCCCGATCACGCCGACTCCAACTACCGCATGACCCGCGAAGCCCTCCTCTCCAAAGTCCCTCTCCCCGCTGACCGCATCCACCGCATGGAAGGCGAGCTCGCCCCCGAAGTCGCTGCCGCCCGCTACGAGTCCACCATCCGCAACGCCTTCCGCCTCGAGGGAGCCGAAACCCCCACCTTCGACCTCATCCTCCTGGGCATGGGCGACGACGGCCACACCGCCTCCCTCTTCCCCCACACCGAAGGCCTCAACGACCTCACCCACATCGTCATCGCCAACCATGTCCCCCAAAAGGACACCTGGCGCATCACCCTCACCTCGCCCGTCATCAATCAGGGCAGGGAAGTCGCCTTCCTCATCGAAGGAGCAGCCAAGGCACAGGTCCTTCATGACGTCCTCCTCGGCCCGTTCCAGCCCGACACCTACCCCTCGCAGATCATCCGTCCCGCCAGTGGCCAGCTAACCCTCTTGCTCGACTCCGCCGCAGCGGCTAATCTGCCAGAACCGGCCAACGCAGACCAAACCGGTACCCTGGAGCTTCGCTGAAGCTATTGCACGCTTGCTGTGCCTGTTTTTTTGAAGTGTCATCCTGAGCGAAGTCATGGCAACGCCATGACGAAGTCGAAGGACCTGCAGTTGTTGGGGCAACATTCTCTGGAGATTCACTAAATGATTCTTGCTGGTGACGTCGGCGGCACAAAGGTGCACCTCGCTCTCTACGATTTCTCAAGCGGCAAACTCCACGGCATCCGCGACCAGAAGTTCCCGGCCCACGAATTCACCGCACTCGATCAGATCGTCACCAAATTCCTCGCTGGCGACGACACCTGCCCCCGCGTCCACCACGCCGACATCCTCGCCACCTGCTTCGGTGTGCCCGGCCCCGTCCGCGAAGGCCGTCTCAAACTCACCAACCTCCCCTGGGTCCTCGACTGCAAAGAGCTCTCCAAGTCCCTCGGCATCCAACACGTCTTCCTCATCAACGACCTCGAAGCCAACGGCTACGGCATTCCGGAGCTAGCCGCCGACAAGATCTTCACCCTCTACGCCGGCGACGAATCCGCTGTCGGCCACCGCGGCCTCATCGCCGCCGGAACTGGCCTCGGCCAGGCGCTCCTCATCTGGGACGGCAAGCACCACCGCCCTATCGCCTCCGAAGGCGGCCACTGCGACTTCGCCGCCCGCTCCACCCGCGAAATCGCTCTACTCGAGTACCTTCGTGCCCAGCTCAACGGTCGCGTCTCTTGGGAGCGCGTCGTCTCCGGCCTCGGCATCAAAAACATCTACACCTTCCTCCGCGACGTCGAAAAAATCAACGAACCCCAGTGGCTCCGCGACCGCATGAAGGCCGAAGACCCCAACGCCGTCATAGGCCAGTGCGCCGAAGACGGCTCCAGCTTCCTGTGCTTCGAGACCATGAAGATCTTCGTCTCAGCCTACGGAGCCGAAACCGGCAATATCGCCCTCAAGGTCCTGGCCACCGGAGGCATGTACCTCGGCGGAGGCATCGCCCCCAAGATCATCAAGACCCTGCAGAACGGCTTCTTCACCCAGGCCTTCCTCGACAAGGGCCGCCTCTCCCCGCTGCTCCAATCCATCCCTGTACGCGTCATCCTCGACGACACCTGCGCCCTCCTCGGAGCCGCCGCCTACGCCGAAGCCCGAGCCACCGAGCTAGGCAGCCAATCCGAACGCGCCGCCTCCCTCCAAACCGCCCTATAGCCCTCACACCCCTCTGCTATCTCAGTTACGGTCGACGATTGTCATTGCAGTTGCAATTGCGGCTGCAGTTGCTTTTCTTGTTGTCATCCCCGAAGGGGACCTGCTGTTGTCTTTGCAGTTGCTGTTGCTGTTGTCGTCCCCAACCCACCCATAAATCGTCCCTTGCGCAGTGGAGAGACCCCCGCATTTCGCTGTTGTTTGTTCTTCTCCCGACAAGGCCAAACCCCGTCAAGCCCGCAAGCACCATATCCCATTACTCATCAACAACATACCTGTGCCGAATCACCCTCGCCATCCAGCTATACTAGTTAAAGAATCAAAAACAGCCCAAGCCATCAAAGCCCAACCGAGGTCCGGACCTAAAGTATCCCGAATCAAGACTTTGGATACTTTCAGCCGGGGTGGGGGATACCCTCGGCCAAAGCCTGCATTACCTCATCATCCGAAGTCTGCCGGAAGTCCTCATAGAACTGTCCAACCGCAAACAACCTACGAGGAACCAACACACAAAAGACCTCATCCGCCACCGACCGAAGCATCTCAACCGCCTCGCCCGAAGCCACCGGAACCGCCACCACAATCCGCTCCGGCTCCAGCATCCGCACCGCCCGAACCGCAGCCAGCATCGTGTACCCGGTAGCCACCCCATCGTCCACTAAAAGAGCCGTCTGCTCAAAAACATCAAGCGACAGCCGCCCCGCACGATAAGCAAACTCCCGCCGAACCAACTCCTCCTTCTCACGGACAATGGCCGCCTCAAGCGCCCCTCGCGAGATCCGCATCGAAGCGATCGCCGCATCATCCAGCAGCACAAGACCACCCGCAGCAACCGCACCAATCGCCAACTCTGGCTGGCTCGGAGCACCCAGCTTGCGGACAACGAACACGTCGAGTGGCAACACCAGTTCCCGAGCCAGCGCAGCCGCCACCACTACTCCCCCACGCGGCAACCCCAGCACGACCGTCTGCGCCCGGCCTTGATATCCGGCCAGCAACCCGGAGAGCAACTCCCCCGCATGTCTGCGGTCGCGAAACATAACCAGTTGGATGCCAAAGGAGTCTAACGAAGGAAGGTGCTGCGTCATCGCCACTCGTCACAATCGATCCGCGTCCCGCGCCGCAACCCGCAAATAATCCCTCTCAATTGGGTATCGTCGAAAGATATATGTTGAAAGCCGGCCTCCGCAGGACCCTCCTCGCTCTATCCGCCCTCGCCCTCACAGCTATCAGCGCTCACGCCCAGCGCCTTCCCGGAGGAGCGGTCCCCGAGCACTACACCCTGGCGCTCACCCCCGACCTCCAGGCCGCCACCTTCACCGGCAACGAGACCATCGACCTATTCCTCGGCTCCCCCAGCAAAACCATCACCCTCAACGCCGCCGAGATCAAAATCGCCTCCGTACAAGCCACATACTATCCCCACGCGGTCAGCTACGTGACCAAGGGCGGTGCGGGCAAGCAGAATGAGTTCAGCGGCACCATCCCGGGCAAACCGTCTTTCGCTCTTGCCACCGTCACCTATGACGACGCCAAAGAACAAGCCACCTTCACCTTCCCGAACGAGCTTCCCGCAGGCAAAGTCACCCTCGACATCAGCTACACCGGAATCCTCAACGACAAGCTCCGCGGCTTTTACCTCTCCAAGACCAAGGCCCGCAACTACGCCGTAACCCAGTTCGAGCCCACCGACGCCCGCCGCGCCTTCCCCAGCTTCGATGAGCCCGGCTACAAAGCCACCTTCGACATAGCCCTCACCGTCGACGCTGCCGACACCGTCATCTCCAACACCAACCAGATCGCCGACACGCCCGCCACCCCCGGCAAGCACACCCTCAAGTTCGCCACCACACCCAAGATGTCCACCTACCTCGTGGCCTTCCTCGTAGGCGACTTCAAGTGCACCACCGGCAAATCCGACGGAGTTCCCATCCGCGCCTGCTCCACCCCCGACAAGGTCGACATGACCAAGTTCGCCGTCGAGTCAGCCGAGTACATCCTCCACTACTACAACACCTACTTCGGCATTAAGTACCCCATGCCCAAGCTCGACATGGTCGCCCTTCCAGACTTCGAAGCCGGCGCCATGGAGAACTTCGGCTGCATCACCTACCGCGAGACCGACCTCCTCATCGACGCCAAGACCGCGTCGATCCCCGTGAAGAAGAACGTCGCTGAAGTCGTCGCCCACGAGATGGCACACCAGTGGTTCGGCGACATGGTTACCATGCAATGGTGGGACAATCTCTGGCTAAACGAGGGATTCGCCACCTGGATGGAGACCAAGCCCGTCGCCAAGTGGCACCCCGAGTGGAACATCGCTCAGGATGACGCCCAGGAACTCGACAACACCCTCAATTACGACTCCCAGGCCACCACCCGCACCATCCGCGCCAAGGCCGAAACCCCGGGCGAGATCAACGAGATGTTCGACGGTATCGCCTACGGCAAGGCAGGCGCAGTCCTCGGCATGGTCGAAAACTACCTAGGCGAAGAGACCTTCCGCCAGGGAGTCCACAACTATCTCCAGGCACACCTCTACGCCAACGCCACCGCCGAAGACTTCTGGACCGCCCAGACCTCGAACTCCCATCAACCCGTCGACAAGATCATGAAGAGCTTCGTCACGAAACCGGGCGTGCCGCTGCTTTCCTTCAGTGACGTGTCCGCAGAGAGCGCTCCTGTATTGCAACGTCGCTTCTTTCTTTCCGCGCCCACAAATCAGGCAGCGGATACGTTCGAAGGTGGTCCATTAGACTGGACCCTACCCGTCTGCATCAAGACCACCGGCAAGCCAATCTGCCGAGTCCTGAACGCGGGCGACCCCATCCTTCCCATACCCGCAGACACGCCGATGCCGTTCTTCTACGCCAATGCCAACAGCAAAGGCTACTACCGCACGGCCTATACCCCGAAGCAGTTAAACGCCATCGTTGCCAAAGCCGAAACCGTCCTAACCCCACCCGAGCGCATCGGCCTTCTAGGTGATCGCTGGGTCCTCGTCCGCTCTGGTCAGGGCAACGTCGGCGACTACCTCAACCTAGTCCTCGCCCTCAAGCAAGACCCCAACGCTGCTGTTCTCGAAAACGCTCTCGGCAAAGTCAACACCATCGACGCTCGCATCGCCACCGACGACGACCGCACCCAACTAGCTGCCGTTCTCCACCGCGAGTTCAGCCCCATCTACACCGCTCTCGGCCAACCGTCGAAGAGCGACTCCTTCGACCGCCAGCAGCTCCGCGCTCTTCTCTTCGAAACACTCGGTGCCGCCAAAGATCCCGGAATCGTCAACGAAGCCCGCCAGATTGCTGACCGCGCCTTTGCTAATCCCGGTGGTAAGGACAAAACCCTCGACCCACTCCTGACCGACGCCGCCATCGCCATCGCCTCCCGCAACGGCGACGTCGCCCTCTACGAAAAAGTCCTCGCTGCCAGCAAGGATTCGAGCGACCCTGGCCAGCAGTCCGAAGCCCTTCGCACTCTCTCTCACTTCACCGACCCAGCCCTCGTCACCCGCACCCTCGACTACGACGTCTCCGGTCAGGTCCGCAACCAGGACAGCTGGATCGTCCTCGCCATACTCCTCAACAACCGCGAAACTCGCGAACAGACCTGGACCTACATCCAGCAGAACTGGGACAAGGTCCACGCACAATTCACCACGAACTCAGGCGTCCGCGTCGTTGCAGCTACGGGTTCTTTCTGCAGCGTCAACCAACGCGACGAGGTCAAAAATTTCTTCGCCACCCACAAGGTCGACGCCTCCGAACGCACCCTCTCGAAGGCACTCGACAGCATCAACGACTGTATCCACCTACGCGCTACACAGGAGCCTAGCCTGCACCAGTGGCTCGCGACTCAATCGAAACAATAGCCACCACCTTGCTGCATAGTCGAAGTGCTGTTGCAATAATTCTGCAACAGCACTTTTTCTTTGCCTCGCACAAACGATCAGGAGAAACCCATTCAACCCCAACCCGCACTCCGCCAATGGGCACCCTGCATCGCCATGCTTCTACTGTCGTTCCTCAGCTATGTGGACCGCAGCGTCCTAGCCATCCTAAGCCCAACTATCCTCACTGAGCTCCATCTCTCGGCCACGCAGTACGGCTACGCGATCCTCGTCTTTAGCCTCTGCTACATGATCGCCAACCCAATCTGGGGATTCTGGATGGACCGCGCCGGCCTCTGGATCACTACGCTAACCGCCGTGCTGGTCTGGTCGCTCGCCTCAGGCGGTCATGGCCTCATGCTGGGCTTCGCAGGAATGTGTATTGCCCGCGGCGTCCTCGGATTCGGCGAGGGAGCAGCCTTCCCCGCCGGCCTCAAGACCGTCGCCGAAACCCTTCCTCTAAGCAAGCGTTCCTTCGGCCTCGGCATCGCCTACAGCGGGGGCTCCCTTGGAGCCGCCCTTACCCCGCTAGCCATCACCCCCATCGCTCTGCGTTACGGATGGCGTTATGCCTTCGCGCTCACAGCCCTCCTTGGACTCGCCTGGATCACTCTCTGGCTCATCCTGCGAACCACCGGTTGGTACACATCTCCGACCTCCGTGCGGCCCATCTACAGCGACCCAACACCAGCAACCTCCCGATGGAACCGCAATCTCTTCGCCGCCGCCGCAGTCTACGGCCTTGGAGCAGCACCCCTGGCCTTCGGCCTCTACGCCGCCCCACTCTACCTCACCCGAGTCCTCCACCTCGACCAGCGCACCCTCGGTCATCTCCTCTGGATTCCGCCCGCAGGCTGGGAGGCTGGCTATCTCTTCTTCGGCAGAATCGCCGATCGCCTCCGCCAGCGCAGCATAGGTCAGCCATCTCGCCCCGGAGCCATCTTCCTCTTTTTCTCCATCGCCGGATTTCTTATCACGCTCTTACCCCTCGCAGCCTCCAGCCCCTATCCACGTACTGCCACGATGCTGCTCTTCTTTTTCCAGATGTTTCTCGGCGGAGGCTTCGTTGTCTTCGCCCTCTCCGACGGCATGGCCGCGCTGCCGAAACAGCATACCGCCTTCCTCGCTGGTATCTGCATCTCCGCATGGGCGCTGACGACGGGCATTCTGATGCCCATTCTTGGCCACTTCTTCGACCAGCACCGCTACACCCTCACATTTTGGATCGTCGCCAGCCTCCCACCACTCGGTACCATTCTCTGGCGAACCTTGGCCACTACCTCACCTGGCACTCTCTCCCCGATTCATGAGAATTGACCCGATTTGGCTTTGAACCGGCACCTTTACCGGTGGAGGCCTCGAAGTTAGGCCAAAGATGCTACCCCAAAAGTGCTATGTGGTTAATCCCTTCTCGCGTCGAGAATCAATCTCGGGTCAAGGACTTTTCCCAAATGAGGACAACAATGAAAAAATCGTCTCTCTTGCTTTTCGGTCTCGTTCTCTTCTTTTCCGTTGCCCTCCCCCTCCATGCATACGACGGAGCGGAAGGTTGCGTCAACTCCCCTGAAAATCCGACCGCCATCCTCGCCGCTGTGGGTTCTGCCGGGGCATTTTTCGTCTCGGCCCGTGCTCGCATCAAGGCTCGTCGCGACTCAACCAAGTAATACCCCCAGCAAGTTGTCTCGAATCGGAATCCTTTATGTCGACTCTTCCTGCGGCTGATCTTGGCCCTTATCCAATGCCACGGGTGGCGAGACTATCGCCGCCCTACGCCGCAGGCTTCGCAGCCATCCTCGCGATCCTCGGCGTATGTTCCATTTGGTCCACTGCAGCTGCACTATGGACGCTTTGGAGCATGGATGCCCTCAAGTCGATCGGCATGATGGTCCCCCTGGTCAGCCTCGTCCTCATACTCCGAGTCTGGCGCTCCCAAAACTGGCAGATGGAAGGAAGCTGGTGGGGTCTGGTCGTTCTCACCGTCACTATCGCTGCGGTTCACATACGCGATCAGGCAGTTCTTATCCTTGTCGTCTCCCCAAAATGGGCGGTCTACTTCCCCCCCCACTCGCTTGTAGCCTTCGCCTACGGTGCAGGTGTGGTTCTCCTCTTTGGAGGTCCACGCCTCTTCCGCGCGGCGTTGTTCCCCATCGTTCTTCTCTGGTTCGTCAATCCCATCCCTCACTTCTTCAATGTTCTCGTCGATCTCCCACTGCAGCGCGTCTCGGCCCATGTAGCCCGGGCGTTCGCCATCGCACTAGGACAGCCGCTCTCGCCCGATCAGATGCGCCTCATGTTCACGCCGACCTTCGGAATGTTCATCGCCCCTGGCTGCAACGGCATTCGCGGAGCCGTCACCATGGGCTTCATCGCATTCATTGCTGGATACGTCTACCGCTTCCGCTGGTATGCGCACGCAGCAGTTGTTGCGGGAGCCGTTCTCCTTGGCTATCTATTCAACTTTGTCCGCCTCTGCACCCTGGTCCTGTATTACATCGTCGCGCTGCACTTCCACTGGCTGCGCTCCAGGGCCGAGATGGGCGATTACATTATCGGGGCCTGCCTCTTCCTCGTTGCTACGCTCCTGCTCTTTTACGTTGTCCGCAGACTCGGAGAATCACCCCGGCAGACCAAGCCTGTCTTGTCGTGCTCACCATTTTCCTCGACCTCTCGGTGGTCATACAAACTGCGTTTCGCCGCTATGTTTCTGATCGCCATCTTCGGCTGCTACGGTTTCGCACGCGCCGTCGTCATCGCAGAGGCAACCGGCGAATTCGCACAGATCAGAACTGATCAAAGAGCACCCGGCAAGTTTCCCCCTCGCATGGGCGCCTACACTCTCGTTCGCACATGGAACGAGAACCTCAACACCGGTACACTCCTCTTTCACTGGGCCGAGTATGCCCCAGCCAACGGCGGAGCGCACATTAACCTCGGCATCTCTCCTGTCCTGGGCACACACGACACGCTCATCTGTCACTCCGCACGCGGAGACGATCCCATCTGGCAAAACGAACTCACCACAAGCACCGCTGGCCAACCAAACGTGAGCTTCAACGGAGCGATGTTCAACAACAGCACATCACTCTCCCTTGAGGCCACCACCGTCTGCAGCGGTTCGTCCTGCGGCGAGTACGCCACCGATCGCTCTCACTTGGGTTTCGTCTACAGCAAGCCGAACTCTCAATCTCTGCTCACACAGGATCCACAGAGGCCCATCCCCATCATGCTTCGTACTGAACTGGGCGATGACTCGTTACCTGCAGACTATGCTCGCCAGCAAATGTCTGCTTCCCTTAGCACCTTCCTCGCCTCGGTCGACCTCAATGAACTCACTCGACCCTACCGCCACCGATAGCGACGTCGCTCACTCTGCTACCCTTGCCTCTAGTGAAATTCAATTCGCGTAGCCTCCTTGCTCCCCTCGCCGCGATCTCTGCCGGCATTCTTTCCTTGTCTCTCGCGGGTTGCGCTACGGGAATCTCCACAACCCCTACGCCCCCAACCACTCCAACACCTCCGACGACTCCAACTACACCTGTTGCGCCACCTGCCAACCCAGGCGTCTCCTTCAGCGGCAAGGTGACGGCCGGTTCACAGCCCATCGCCGGAGCAACCATCCAGGTCTACGCCGCTGGCACCACCGGCAATGGATCCGCTCCCACAGTGCTTCTCTCGACGCCCCAGACCACCGATGCCACTGGAGCCTTCACCGTGCCGGCAGCCTATCCCTGCCCGGCTAGCTCCTCACAGTTATACGTCGTCGCCCGTGGCGGCAATACCGGAACCTCTACTTCACCCAACTCCGCCATAACCTTGGCCACGGTAGTCGGGCCATGCAACCAGGTCACAGCCTCCAGCCAGTTCGTCCTTAATGAAGTCACCACCGTCGCCACCGTCTGGGGTTTGTCCCAGTTCCTGGCCACAGGAGCCAGCCTCGGCGCCTCATCGACCAACACACAGGGCCTAACCAACGCCTTCGCCACCGTCGCTAATCTCGCCAATCTCACCACAGGCACATCTCCCGGAGCAGCTTTTCCAAGCAACGGAATCTCTCCCGCGGCAAAGGTCAACACCCTGGCCAACCTGATCAACACATGCACCGCAGCTACTACTGACCTCACTCCCTGCACCAACCTGTTCACCGCGGCAACCCCGGCCGGAGCCTCAGCGCCCACCAACACTCTCGACGCCGCGCTGAACCTCGTCCGCAATCCGGGAACAAATGTTGCCGCACTCTACAAGCAATCCACCGCCAGCAACGCCTTCACTCCCGCCCTCACCACCACCCCCGCCGACTGGACGCTCTTCATTAGCTACACCGGCGGTGGTCTCAACGAGCCCGGAGCTCTCGGCGTCGACTCCACCGGCGACATCTGGGTCTCCAACTACAGCGACTCCACCGGCACCTTCGGCATCGCATCCAAGTTCTCCCCCACCGGAAGTCCCATCTTCCCCACTGGCATCAAAGCCAACGGCCTCAGCGACTCCTACGGCCTCGCCATCGACGCCAGTGACAACGTCTGGATCCCCTATGAACATAGCCCGAGTGGTCTCGGCGCGGTCAGCGTTCTCAACTCAAACGGTCAGTCGATCTCAGGCGCAGCCGGCTACACCGCCGGAAACCTCTACTATCCCATCGCCGCCGCCATCGACCCCAACGGCAACGCTTGGGTCATCAACTACGGCAACGCTCACCTCACTCTCTACTCAAGCACCGGCCAGGTCCTCTCCGGCACCACCGGCTTCTTCGCCCCTTCCTTCGCCTTCCCCGCCGCCATCGTCGTCGACGCTAACCACAATGCCTGGATCGGCGACGAGAACGACGGCTTCATCACCCGCATCTCCTCTGACGGCACGCAAAACCTTCCCGTCTCCTGCTGCAACAGTCCCAACGGCCTCGCCATCGATCAGCGCGGCTACGTCTGGGCCGCCAACTTCGCCGGCGACAGCATCAGTCAGATCTCCGGTTCCGGTACCGTCGTCTCCAATGGCTACACCGGCGCAGGCCTCGACCACCCTCAAGGCATCGCCGTCGACGGGGCCGGCACCCTCTGGATCGCCAACTATCGCAGCCCAGCCCTCACCCAACTGGCAGGATCGGCCTCCTCCAACCCCGGCGCAGCGCTGTCACCGGCCACCGGCTGGGCCCCCGACGCAGCACTGCCACCACCTCCCGGATCGAGTACTCCCATCAAACTCCTCGAGGCCTTCGCCGTCGCCATCGACGCGAGCGGCAATCTCTGGGTCACCAACTTCGGCACCAACACCCTCACCGAGTACATCGGTCTCGCCGTACCCATCAAGACCCCTCTAATCGGCCCGCCCCAAACTCCCTAGCCGAACCGCTCCATCCTTTTGCATTCTTGGGCCAGCACTTTCGTAGCCTCTAAAAATGAGGTAGAACCAATAGTTTCCCATTGGTTCTTGGCTGGGCATCCCCTGCTCTTCATCAAAGGCCGGCCCCGTAATTGGCAATCTTCCAGCCAATAGCACGCATCCCCGAAAAGGCACAACAGTAAAAAAATTACATTCCACCTCTTGACAGACGTTGTCGCAAAGGCAGAATCTTGCAATCGCAATCAAGTGGTCTGACCATAGCTTCTTAAAACGATAAAAAAGCGCCCAAGCGCGCCCATGAACAAAAAGTTTTACCCGCAAAACCTAGAGAGGTTACAGATGATGCTCAACAACGATCGGTCCACCATGTTCGGCTCCGGCAAAGGCGAAGAATCAAGCCCGCTCCGCCATCTTCTTCCGAGGCTCTTCCCCATTCTGCTGGTTCTCCTCACGGCCGTTCTGCTCTGCGGATCACCGGCCAACGCTCAGCTCGCCGGTAAGGGCGAAATCAAGGGTACGGTGACCGACCCTTCCGGCGCAGTCGTCCCCGAAGCCACCGTCGTCGCGACATCGACAAGCCGCGGCCTCAAGTTCACCACCAAGAGTTCATCGTCCGGTGACTTCTCTGTCTCGGCACTTGATCCGGACATCTACACGCTCACCGTCACCGCCACGGGGCTCTCGACGACCACGCAGGAAAACATCCACGTCAACGCGCTCGAAGTCGCAAACGTGAACGTCAGCATGAAGGTCGGCTCTGAAGCTGAGACCGTCACCGTTACCGCCGCTCCTCCCGCGCTCGAAACCAGCAACGCAGCCCTCGGCGCGACCATGGAGAACGACATGTACTCCGCGCTTCCCATCCAGATGGGAGCCTACGGCCAGCCTGACCAGCGCCGCGCCACCGACTTCGCGTTCCTCATGCCCGGCGTGCAAGGCAACAACACCAACGGCAACGCCACCACCAACACCGGAATCGTCAACGGATCGGGCAGCCGAGGCGCCGTCTCTGCGGTGTATGTCGACGGCATCCCATTCGTGCGTGCCGGAGGCAACGGCGACCCGCGCTACGTATGGACCGCCATCTCCGTCGATGCGGTCGACCAGTTCCAGGTTCAGACCGCCGGATACTCCGCCATCTATGAAGGGCAGGGAATTCAGAACTACGCCATCAAGCAGGGCGGCATCAAGTATCACGGGAGCGTCTATTATTTCTTCCGCAACACGGCCCTCGACACCTGGGGCTTCTTCGGCGCTGTTCCCAACCCCGTCACTGGCGTAGTGGCCAAGCCAACCGAGCACAGCCACGAGTACGGCATTGCTCTCAGCGGCCCGCTCGTTCCCATTGGTTCGTTGAAAGACAAGCTCTTTTTCTTCGGCAACTATAACGGCTTCCGCTATTCAAGCCAGACCCCGACCAGCCTGACCTTCCCGACTGCAGCCCAGCAGGCAGGTAACTTCGCGGGACTGGTCAGCGGCGGTATCTTCGATCCGAACACCCAGGCAGCATGCACGGCAAAGAGCACCGACGGACCCTGCCGGTATCGGTACGGTTACACAGGAGGCACCGGTACGGGGTCTAGAGGAAATCCGGTCCTGTCCGGGCTACCAGTCGACGTGATTCCGTCGAGCGAATTCTCGCAGATCGCCCTCAAGCTCCAGAGCTATCTCCCGAGCGGTATTGGCACGTCGGCGCAGAACAACTTCAACTCCCCCAATTCGACTGGCTTGACGAACTGGTCCACGACCAACCGTATCGATTATGCGTTCACCTCGAAGGACACGCTGACCGTCGTGGCAGCCATCGGCCGTCAAGCGAGTTCCAATCCCACCGGTCAGACGACTGCAGGGCGCAACGTAGGTCCGGTCCCGTATAACTATGGTCAGGTCTTCGCTCCCAAGACAGCCGTAGGCGTCATCGAGGAGACCCATATCTTCTCGCCACATCTCATCAATCAGTTCAAATGGGGATACGCCCGTTACAACGGCCCCACCTTCCAATCGAATCAAGTCCCCGTCTACGCTGCAACAGCTCAGGGCCTGACGGGCCTGCCAGCCGGACCGGCATCCCAGGCCTTCCCGATCGTCACCTTCGCAGGTACCAACGCTCCAACCAACTGGGCTGGTCAAGGTCCCAATATCACTCTTGCTGAGAACTACACCCTGCTCAACAACGTGCAATGGAATGTTGGAAAGCACTCGTTCACCTTCGGCGGACAGATCGCTTGGCTCCAATACAACGTCACACCGAATACCGGCGGTTCAAGCCCGCTTACCATCGCCAATGCCGTTACCGAGACCGCAGCAATCAACAAATCAAGCAATTCAAGTCCTGCCTATGCGGCGACCTCTAACACCGGCTACTCCTACGCCAGCTTCCTCATCGGTCAGATCGACAAAGGCAGCCTGACTCAGAATCTCGTACAGCAGTTCAATTCGCGCTTCCGCGCCATCTCCCCCTACGTTCAGGACAACTGGAAGGTCAACGAAAAGCTCACCCTCGACCTTGGCCTGCGCTGGGACTACTTCCCCACGCTTCTTGATGCGCACGACAACATGAGCTTCTTTAGTCCCACTCTGGCTAACCCCGTTACCGGCACGAATGGAGCGCTGCAGTTTGCCGGCACCGGATCTGGTACCTGCAACTGCCGTACACCGGTCAATAATTACTTCAAGAACTTCGGCCCGCGCATCGGCCTCGCGTACCAGGTCGATCCAAAGACCGTCATCCGGTCCAGCTACGGCATCATGTTTACCCACGGCAATGCCGTTGGCGGCGGTGGTTCCACCGCTGGCTTGGCTGGCAACTCCCTTGGTTTCTCGGCCAGCCCAAGCTTCTCGGCTAACGGCCAACTGCTATCCACCTTCCCGCTCACCGGGACGAACAGCGCATTCCCGTCCTTTGCACCGGCCGCAGGCCGCGCCGTGGGCCCGGCCTTTGGAACCGGCTATACGACGACGAGCGGTTACACCGGCACGCCGTCTACCGTCAGCTACTACGATCCATATCTCGGCAGCCGTGCTCCTGAGTATGTCAACTGGACCCTTGGCTTCCAGCACCAGTGGACCAATGCACTTACCTCGAGCATCACCTACGTGGGATCGCAGGGACACTTTCTTCCTGCCGATGCCAGCAACGCTCGTGGCTTCTGGGCAAACCAGCTCGATCCGAAGTACCTGTCCCTCGGAACAGCTCTGAACTCGGCTGGTACATCGGCCTGTGCAGCGAACGGCCTCACTTGCCCATCGGGCTTTACCACAGGGCAGCAGCTCAATGTGGCTCTCCGTCCGTTCCCGTTCCAAGGGGTCACCGATCAGTTTGCTTACGTCTCCAACTCCAACTACAACGCACTCCAGGTGACCCTCAACATGCGCGCCACCCATGGACTCACCTTCATGGCCAACTACACATGGTCGCGCTCCATCGACGATGGAGGCACCTTCCGCACCGGATACGATATTCCGGCTGCATTCTCCGGCGATGGACAGTTTCACAAGGCTGATTCCATCGAGCGCAGCGTATCCACTAGCAATCAGCCACAACACATAGTCATCACGGGCGTATGGGATATGCCCTTCGGCCGCTCTATGCTCAACGATAGCGGATGGGAGCGAGCGATCTTTGGCGGATACAAGCTCTCCACCATCTACCAGGCCTATTCTGGTTCGCCACTCGCCATCACAGGAGCAACCTGCAACGCCAACCCGGCGCAGATTACCTGTATGCCCAGCTACAATCCCTCCTTCGCCGGTGCAGCCCGCATCAACGGCAGTTGGGGGCATGGCGTCACCCGTACCAACTACAAGGACACCACCAATCCTGGCTCCTTTTTCATCAATTCAAACGCGTTCGTCTATGCGCCTGCTTACACCTTCGGCAACAATCCACGTACCGCTCCGTACAACATCTACGGTCCGGGCAACTACAACCTCGATCTCAGCCTTCGTCGCAGCTTCGGCCTTCACCTCGGTGAATCGTCCAGGCTGAACCTCCAGGCCGATCTCTACAACGTCACGAACCACACCCAGTTCACGGTGGCCAGCACAGTATGGAGCCCAACCACCACGAGCTTTGGCCAGGTCTCCGGTACTCAGGCCAATGGTCGCCGTTCCGCGCAGCTTCACGCGCGTATCGAGTTCTAACCCAACACTCACAACAACCAAAAAGCCCCGGGGTTCGCCTTGGGGCTTTTTGGTTCCCGCAACACAAAATGCCGGGTGCCCCATATCCGGCAGCCTCATTGCCAGAGGCGGGGGCATTCGCGGAAACGCGAAGCGCACTCCAAATCTGTCAAGCCCCATTCCAGCCTAACCCTTTTACTAGCAATAACATCCGAATGGCGTTTAATTCTCTCCAGCCCGCTATAATAGAACCAAAGAACAAAAAGAGCCTCGGCACAAGCCGGGGCCTTCGTTTTTACTGAGACTGAAAACTGAAACCGAACCGAGGTCCAGACTTAAGTCTCAGTTTTTGAATACTTTGCATACTTAGTAGGGGGTAGGGGTACTTGCAATCACCCGTCGATTACCAACTAGACGGCGCAATAGAACGCAGGTCTAAGACCTGCGTAACCGGAGGTCCAGACCTAAGCCTAATCTTTGTAATACTTTGAGAATCAAGGTACGGGGAGGGGGGTACCACAGATGCCCAAGGATCACATGATTCGGAACCGTTCCCGCATCAGCCGTTGGAATCGTGGCTTCCAGATCAGGTCGTAGGCCAGCTCTTTTCCGGGAAACATGGCCAGCGCCGCCTTCCTGCTGTCGGCGATCATCTGGGACGCATCATCGACCGTCAGCGAGGCATCCTGCGCGATGACCTGCATCACCATGTTCATCATCAGCTGCAGCCGGCGAATCAGCTTTTGCTCCTCCGCCCGCTCTTCGACACTGACCTCAGCTCCAGCAGCACCCGATTGATCCAGCTCCATCAGATAACCTCCTCAGCTACGCCATGCACGATCATCATGCTCTTCTGTAAGATGCACCCGCAAGAAGCTAGGAACCAAGAGAGAGTCATCCAGTGCGTTCCATTGCTTAGTTGTCGCCCGCGATAGCCTGAATCCCACCGTTACGGTCCAGCAGAAAGGTCGTCAGCCCAAACTCATCGGTCCGGTATAGCCTTGTCCCGTTATCGGCGACCCGCTGAATCACCTCAAATCTGGGATGGCCGAACGTATTACCTCTTCCCACCGAGACAACCGCATCCTTCGGCGCCACCGCCGCGAAGAACTCCGGCGTCGTCGACGTTCTGCTCCCATGATGACCAACCTTCAGCAGCGTGACCGGAGCAAGCCGTCCACTGGCAACCATCGCCCTTTCGCTGGAAGCCTCAGCATCTCCCTCGAGAAGCACGGAAGCCTTACCGTACTCGACGCGCATCACTAGTGAGTCGTTGTTCACTGGGGCTCCGCCGTTCACATAGCTCGCTTCGGGAGCCAGCACACTCACCTGCGTTCCACTCCACGCCAGATAGTCACCCGCGTGAAGATGGCGAACGCGCACACCAATATCCTCAGCCTCTGACAGGAGAGCGCGATACGCCATTGAGTCCGGATCGACTCCGACCCAGAGTTCCCGGGGACGAAAGCTCCGCATTACCGCAGCCATCCCCCCCATATGGTCACTATGCGCATGGCTCAATACGATCACATCGAGTCGTCGAATCTGCCGCGACCAGAGATAGGGCGAAACAACCTCTTCTCCAACATCGAAGGTGCTGGTTGCCGCTGCCGTCTCGGTTACTGCTCCGACTGGGCCACCCGCATCGACTAGCATCATTTGCCCATCCGGGCTAACGACGAGGAGTGAGTCACCCTGGCCAACGTCGATCGCCGTCACTTCCAGCTTCTCCGCCGATGTTAGGGCCCGTTCTGGCCACAGCACCATCGCTGCAATCAGCGGCACGGTAATGACCGCTGCCCAAGTCCATCTGCGAGAACGCCGTACACCCCAACAACAGAAGCCCCATCCGATTAGCGCCAAAATCGCCACGTGCCGTGTTGGGCCGGGAGTTCGTAGGTCAGCCGACTGTATGTGACTCACGCGCGCGATCACCCAAGTGATTCCGTGGAGTAGCGCTGCGGTTACTGACGCTGGGATGAGTGCGATCCGTGGGCTTACGAGAGAGGTGCAGAAGGTGATTATAGCCAGGGGTGCCAACATCGTCACGACTGGCATTGTGACCATGTTGGCGGGTAAAGCGAAGACTGTGGCGCGATGGAAGTAGAGTGCCATCGGGAGGACCATGATCATCTCCGCGACGAGTCCTATCAATGCGAGTTCAACCGCCCAGAGCGTGCATCGGGTCGATATTGCAGGAAGGTGGCGAGCCCACGTTCCTAATATTTTTGCGAGAGCGTTGCCCCAGAGCTGGAGCATCATGCGGAACTGTGCAACGGGTGGTGTGAAGCCCATATCTCGCCAGCGTTCATCGAGGTTCGATGCTGCACGAGCGTATGGTGCGAAGGTGCGCTCTCCCAGAGGTGCTGCGATGCCGCCGATTGCAACGATCGCTAGAAACGTCATTTGGAAACTGGCTTCGAAGAGGCTCCTTGGCGACAGGATGAGGACGCCAAGCGCTGCCGCTCCTAGTGCGTTCAGGATGCTTTGGTCGCGTGAGATTAGCCGCGCGATGAGGAAGATGGCTGTCATGAACAAGGCTCGCTGTACGGGAGCACCGAATCCCGTCAGCAGGGCATAGCAAGCTGTTGCTATCAGGGTCAGGAGTGTTGCTAGCCACTCTCGAAGTCGCATGCGGCGTGTGATCCAGAAGATGACTCCTGCGAGCAGCGCAACGTGCATTCCGGAGACGACAAAGAGGTGGAACGATCCAGTTCGCTCAAAGCCCAGTCGCAGATCGTGATTTAATCTGGCACGGTCGCCGAACAGCATTGCGTTCAACATGCCTGCCTCGTCTGGCGTGATCCGCAGCGCTGGGGGGAGCCGATGGGTTGTACTCGATTGGGCAAACTTCAGCATGCGGTCGGAGGCCCAGCTTTGCGCTGCGTAGAGACGACATTGCAGGCTTGCCTGAGGAGTTGCAGCCACGTGCAGCTTCGCCGCGCGAACTGTTGCGTGCGTTCCTATGCCTTGTGCGAGCAGGTAGTCTGCGTACTGCCAGGCTCCGGGATCGCGGTAGCGTTCCGGGATCTTGAGGCGCATCGGCGCTTCGACAATATCTCCACAGTGCAGTTCGGGAAGAGCGTTTCCGTGGGTTAGAACGGTGGCTCGCACGCCGCCTGCTGTGGTGATCATTCGGGAAATATCCGGTGTTACTTCTTCTATGGCTTCAATTTGCAGATCGACTGATAAGGCTTCTGCGGCTTCTGGCTCTTTCTCGATCCACCAGGCTGGGTCGTTGTCCTGGTCGGCTGCGTTTTGCCGCAGTGGAAGTGTGCGGACTCGGACTACGCGGCCGCGTACTGTTCTGCTCAGGCCGTCTGCATACGGCAGCAAAGCTTGTTGCGACTGCGGCGGAGGCTGCGTCTCGGCGCACCAGAAGCCGAGTGTTATCCAGACGGCGGCTAGCGGTACGAGTGTTAGTCGTAACGAGTGCTTCAATGCGGCTATTGCGAGCAGCAGGAGAACGAGCGTTGCGGTGAGCAGGATGATCCGTGGTTGCCAGTTTCTGGCTAGCACTATGCCCAGCGCGAACCAAGATGCTGCGGCAAGCAGAGTGGCGCGGCGGAAGTGGAGTGATTCTATTGCGGCTGCGGCTTTGGGCCAAAGTGCGGGATTTGGTTTGCCTGTTTTAACTGATTTCGAGGAGCCCACGAGTTGCGTTAACCACCCATCTCGCCGGCAAAAATTCACTACTCTATTGCTGCAAGATCGCAACTGTCTCCAGATGGAAGGTCTGGGGGAAGAGGTCGATCATGTGCAGCTCTGCCAGCCTGTAGCCGGAGTCTACCATTGCCTTCAGGTCGCGTCCCAGTGTTACCGGGTCGCAGGAGACGTAGACGATATGTTTTGTCTTCAAGCGTGCAAGTAGGGAGCAGACTTCTAAGCCGACTCCTGCGCGTGGTGGGTCCAGGACAATAAGGTCGGGGCGTTCTCGCTGGACTACAGCTGCGCGGAGGAAGTTGAGGGTTGTGGCGGCGATGGCTCGTCTTCCTTCGCCCTTGAAGGTTCGTGTGAGGTCGTCGGCTGCGGCTTCTACGGCTACGACTTGTTTGAAGGTCTTGGTGAGCGCTCGGGAGAAGAGACCTACTCCGGCGAAGAGGTCCCAGGCGAGAGTTCCGCTGCGGTTGCTCGTGACGAGGTTTACGAGTTCATCGATCAGGAAACGATTGACCTGGAAGAAGCCCCCGCGGCTGACCCAGTAGCTCTCGTTTGCTGCTGTGTAGTTCAGGCCTTCGGTTCCCCACGAAGTTCCTTGTTTGATCTTCTGTACTTTGCGGCCTCTTCCTGCTTCAGTGGAGAGTATTGCTGTGCCTGCTCCGACGAGTTGTGGAATGAGTTGCTGGAGTTTGGTACAGAGGTCGATGAAGCCTTTTGCGTGCTCCTCGCTGACGAAGAAGGTTATCTGGAGCTTGGTTTGGTCGGCTTTGGTGAAGAGTTCGATTTCGGTTGCGGCCTGCATCCAGCGCGAGGCGTTGGGATCTTGCTGGGCGAGTTGCAGAAGTGCTTCTGCGGCTTTGAAAAGAAGAGGCGCGGAGATTGGGCACATCTGTATGGGGAGAAATTCAGCGGAGGCGCGGCGAAAGTATCCGACGCGAAGGTTGCCTTCGAACTCGGCGATGCGGAGCCTGATTCGGTTTCGGTAGTGCCAGGGTTCGCTGGTGTGTGGCTGGATTTTGGGTAGATCGGTCAGGCCTGCGCGTTCGAGCGTCTCGCGCAAGATGTGGTGTTTTATTTCGGTTTGTGTTGTGTAGTCGGTGTGTTGATAGTGGCAGCCGCCGCACTCGCCGAAGTGGATGCAACGTGGTTCGATGCGGTTGGCGGATGGTTCGATGATGGTGAGGAGTGTCGCTTCTCCGAAGCTGGACTTTTCCTCGCTTCGTTGCGCTTCGACTAGTTCGCCTGGGAGCGTGAAGGGGACGAAGATCGTTTTGCCCGTGTCTTTGCCTTCGGTTTGGTGTGCGAGGCCGGAGCCGCCGTAGATGGCTTTTTCGATTCGCAGCTTCATTCGTGGCTCATGTAGAAGAGGCTTAGGCGCGGTAGCTTGTTGGCTTCGAGGAGACGCTTTTGCAGGAACTGTTGCTGGACTTGTTTGATTTGGACTGCCTGCATCTTGCCTCGATAGGGAGCTAGTTCGCGGGTTGCCTGCTCGCGCAGGGCTACGAGCTGGTCTTCAGGTGTCGCGGTGAGGAGTGCGGCGAGGAGCTTTTCTTCGAGGACGCTCAGGGTTCGGTCGAGTTCTTCGAGTGAGTGTGCTGGATGGCTTCGTAGTTCGGTTGCGAGGGCTTTCAAGCGTGCTGTGACTTCGATTGCGGTGGTGTGGGCTGGTGATAACAGGTTCGCGCCTGCGATAGAAGCCGCGTTTGTCTCGAGGAAGCGGGCTACGCAGTCTGACTCGAAGCCGCTGTCTATTGTTTCGGAGGGTCTGGCTCCGATGGCTGCTTCGTTGGCTTGTTCTACGGCTTCCATGACGCTTTGAGCGCACCAGGCCAGGCCGTTGACCTTGCGGGTTCTGCCGGGCGCTCGCAATGACTTGGCGTCATGCTTGTCGAAGGCGCTGTCGATGCCTCGCAGGACGGCTTCGAGGGGAATTCCTGCTTCTTTCCAGGTTTCGATGAGCGCCCAGTCGAGGGTGGAGAGCATGAGGAGAGAGCCTCGACGTTGTTGGAAGCGTTCTTCGATCTCGGTGAAGTAGTTGAAGTAGTTCTGCATCGGGCCTTCTACAGCTTAGCTGGGTTCATGGGTCCCCCCGGGGGGATCAATTTACAAGTCGCTTATTTTCAAGCAGATGGAAAAACGGCTTCCGCTAAAATCGTCTAAACAAAAGTGTTGGCTAGCTAGAATCCTCATTCTAAAAGGGAAAGCCCCGGCACTGACCGAGGCTTTCTTTTTCCGATCTCTTGATTCAAGTATAGCGGGTTGAGCGGAATTATTTGGCAGCGCAAATCGCCTTGATTGGCGCGGAGATTTGCGATTTGGGGGCTTGACAGGTTTTCGCGCTGGTGGTCCCGCTTAAAGTTGCAGCCGAACCTTCAATCTCGTAAAAACCGCGGCTATCGCGAGGATGAATGCAGTGAAGAGGGCCGATCGTATCGCTCCGGGCCACCCATAGTTGAGATGCGTTTCGAAGTATGTGATGCCTGCCAGGGCGAGGATGAAGTAGTAGAAGTCTGCCAGCAGGTAGGTCAGCAATGTGTTGGAGCCGGCGGGACGGGCGAAGAAGGCCCATGCGGTTTGCTTCTTCACGTCGCAGATCCAGTAGAGTGCTGTGAATATTAAGACTGCGGCTCCGATGCTGTAGAGACACCAGGTAGGCGTTGCTCTGATTTTGGAGATGCCTAGCGGGGTGAGGAGCCATCCGGCTAGTAGGGTTGAGAAGGCGAATGCGAAGCCGAGAAGGGTTTTTGGGCGAAGTGTCTGCCAACGGTGATTGCCGAGAAAGATGACGGACGTGACGACGCCTGCCATGGTGATGCAGGGCATGGCTCCGTTGCCGAATGGCCAGAAGTAGAGTGGGAGATGATGAGTGAAAGTGATCCACTTTGCTGTGCAGAGGCTGTTGAACGTCAACAGTGTGATAAACCATGCAAGCGGAAACCAGAGCCAACGACGTGTCGGAATATAGAGGATTGCTACTGCAAGATAGGTGTAGCCGATGAGGCCGAGGATCTCCGGGTAGGAGCCGTCGATCCAAGCGACGTGTCCGTCGTGTGTGGTACGGCGAAAGATGGCGAACATTGCAATGGTCAGGACAAAGCCGACGATGCGTAGCCAGCGATGCAGCGTTGCGTGGCGTTCTCCGTTATAGACGCTGAGGAATAGTGCTGCGCCTGTGAGAGCCAGAATCGCCCAGGCGTTGGGGTTGATGTGCATGAGGGCGCGATCGCCGCTTTCGGCGTTGGCTAAGATGAGCCCGAGAACGATGAGGCTGGCGGCTCGAAAAAGAACATGGAAGCAAAGGGATGGCAGGGATGGGTTCTTCTTTAATCGTTGGCGGATGGCGAGGGGAATCGACAGGCCGACGATGAAGAGGAAGAAGGGGTAGACCATGTCGACATAGGTCATGGCGTCGACGTTGGCCTTCATGTGGTAGTTCCACCAGGGCAGGCCGCGGACGCTCGCCAGATCGTTGACGAAGATCATCACTACCATCGTGAGACCACGGAAGATATCGATGGAGGCCAGGCGTGAGGTGGCGGATTTCTCTGTGAGGGTGACTGATGAAGTTTGCGTGGCCGGGGTCATTTCGTCCCATTATGCACGTATGGCGTTTTCTTCAGGCCCGTATCGATGGCGTCGAGCAGCGCGCCTGTGGGATCGCCGGAGTAATCCCAGAACATCATGCCGCCGAGTTTGTGGTCGACCACATACTTGCTCTTCAGGGCAAGGGATTCGGGATCTTCATACGAGACGAAGATTTTCTTTTCAGGGTTGTAGAGATAGGGGACCGAAGCGACGGGGTCCCAGTAACGTGTGTAGCCGTTGTTCAGCATGGTGGTGGTGATGTTGCCATACCTCGCGAAGGCATTGGGAACCGGCTTGCCTGCCTGAAATAGGCCGTGATCTGTATCGGATACCTGGCCCCATACATGTCCATAGAAGGGGACGCCGAGAACGATCTTCGCTGTAGGGACGCCAGCTTGTTCGAACTCCTGAACGGACCTGTTACCCGAGATTTTTTTGGGGTCGGCGGGATTCGTGAAGAGAGGAGCATGGTGTGCGGCGATTGCGTCGGAGGAGGGCTCGTAGTAGTCATAGGCCATCAGGTTGACCGTATCGACGTATTTTTGTGCCTTACCCATTTCGGTATGCGCCAAAAAATCAGATGAGGCGCCAGTTGCGATCGTGAGGTAGAGTTGGCGGTGAAGCTTCTTTTCCTGCTGGTTGAAGCGATGTCGAAGCTCTTTGAGGAGTAGCGTGTAGTTCTGCTTGTCCTCGGGGCGGAAATGATTGCCAGCGCCTACCATGCCTGGGTACTCCCAGTCGATGTCGAGTCCGTCGAGATGATTGTGATCGACGAACTCCACGACGCTTTCGATGAATAGATTGCGGCTCTTTTTGGTGAAGGCCATGTCGGAGAAGTTGCCCGACCAAGCCCATCCTCCGACGGAGACGAGTACAGTGAGGGAAGGATTTTCCTGCTTTAGTGCAACGAGCGCTGCTAGGTTTTTGTCGTCGTTGGTGAAGCCGTTGATGATGCGGCCACCTTGCAGGTTGGCGAAGGCGTAGTTGATGCGGGTCAGCTTCTGTGCGGCGATCTGACCGGGCTGGATTAGATCGTTTCGCTGAAACACATAGGCGACTATAACGGGCTTTGGAGTTTGAGCGGGTGCTGCGGCGAGTAAAACGGGACTGCAGGATAGGCCACAGATGAGCAGCAGCCTCTGTATACTCAGTCGATTTCTATGCAAAGCGCGTGAACTCCTTTTTGAGGAACATATCTTCTGTTTTCATTAGACGTCAGTTCTTCGTAATCTGTTTGGAAGACATGGCCAGTGTAGATTCATACTGTAGGATGTCGCGAGTGGCGGCAGGCATCGAGTTTGTCGGTTAGGCCGCAACGGTTGTTCTAAAGAGGGTAAAAAGATCAAACGCATCTGGATGCAGGTTCTAGCAGTTTGTTGTATGGGATCGTTTGGCTCTGCGTGCATGGGCCAGTTGCATGTCCTGGTGGATCATGTTGGATATGAGACGCGCGCGCCCAAGCAGGCGCTTGTGGTTGGCGCGGACTGGGATCATCCTCAAAAGTTCGTGCTGATTGATACGGTGACGGGCAAGACAGTGTTGACAGGAACTCTGACTCAAGGCGGCCAGGTGGATTCGTGGGGTGGGCGTGTCTTCTGGATCGCTGATTTTTCTTCGTGGCAAAAGGCTGGTCACTATGCGATTCAGACGCAATCAGCTGCGGGCGAAGTAAGTTCGTGTTCGTTCGATATTGATGATGATCTTTTGGAACGTAATACGCTTTCGAATGTGGTCTTTTACTTAAAAGGACAACGAGCTAGCGGGCTGATGGATCAAGCGGACCGTCATCTTCCGTTGCCTGCGGGCCAGTCAGGCTTTGTGGATGTGCACGGTGGCTGGTATGACGCTACAGGCGACTACGGGATTCACTTGTCGCATCAGAATTTGACGTCCTATTTCAATCCTCAGCAGGTACCGCTTGTGGCGTGGACGCTGTTGAAGAGTTATCGCGTGCTTGAGGCGAGGCGCGATGACAACTTCAGTGAGTATGAGCGGCGCATGCTGGATGAGGGTCTATTTGGCGCTGACTATCTGGTGCGCATCAAACGGCCCCATGGCTCGTTCTTCGAAAGCATTACGGCGCCTGGGAAGGATAAGTTGCCGCAAGATCGAGCGATTGGTAATCCGAACTGGCGCACTCAGATCAAGAAAGATGCCTCGGATAGCACCGAGCGTATGCAGCGTGCTGAAAGGCCCGAGGACTTTGAGGCGAGCTTTCGTGCTGGTGGAGGTATGGCTATCGCCGCGCTGGCATTGGCCAGTACTATGCCTGCCGACGGGGACTTTACTCGCGCTGACTATCGGCGTGCTGCCGAAGAGGCGTTTCAGTTTCTAGATAAGCACAATCGCGAACTGTTGAACGATGGGAAGGAAAATATCCTCGACGACTACTGCGCGCTGATGGCGGCTACGGAGCTGTATCGCGCAACGAAGCAGGAGACTTACCGGGCTGCTGCAGATCGACGCGCTGCCCATCTGATGGCTCGGCTTACGACCATTGAAGGACGTCGTGACTCCTGGCGTGCGGACGACGGGGTGCGACCCTACTTTCATCCCTCGGATGCGGGCTTACCAGTTGTCAGTTTGCTTGAATATGCGCAGATCGCTACTTCGGCGGTGCAAAAACAAGTGCACGACGCGGTGGAGCGGTCGCTGCGTTTCGAGCTTGGTGTAACAGGCGAGGTCAACAATCCGTTCGGATACGCGCGGCAGTTGGTGAGAATGGGAGATGGTAAGGTTCGCACTGCATTCTTCTTTCCTCACGATACGGAAGCGGCTCCGTGGTGGCAGGGTGAGAACGCTCGGCTAGCTTCGCTCGCCGCTGCGGCTCGGATGGCTACGCCGCTCTTTGATAAGGACCCTGCGTTTCAGTTGCAGCTCGAAGGGTATGCCTGGAACCAGTTGCACTGGATCCTGGGACGGAATCCTTTTGACACGAGCATGCTGATGGGAAGCGGTCACGGGAATGCGCCGTACATGTTCTTCCGTTCGTATAAGTACACGAGCGCTCCGGGAGCCATTGTCAACGGCATTACTGCCGCCAACGGTGATGAAGACGGCATCGCTTTCAACGAAGGATATGCTGTGACCGGCAAGGATGAAGACTGGCGCTGGACGGAAGAGTGGCTGCCACATGCAGCCTGGTATCTGTACGCTGTCAGCCTTCCGCACTGAGCACCTAGATGAGGCTTGCCGTTTACAACAGGTAGAAGCTGAATTGATCGACGTTGGGTGGTCGAACTCCGAGAGTTCGCAACATGCTTATCACCTGGCCTCGGTGGAGCGTGGAGTGGTTCACCAAATGGGCTACGATCATTGAATAGGAGAGGCGCAACTCCTCTCCATCAGGCTTGAGGCAGGAAAGTTCGGTAGAGATGTCGGGTTCCTGCAAGTCTTCGAGCCATCGATGGAGACTGTGCCAGACTTCGGGCCACTTTTGTTTGAGGCTGTTCAAGTCAGGCTCAGGTGGCGGATCTTCGAACAGGCGCTGATCACCAACTTCGATCAGCGGTGGGAGTTTGCTTGCGAGGAGGCGATTTCTCCAGACACGCTCGGCGTAGAAGATGTGGCGAAGGGTTTCGAGGATGCTTCGATGAGAGGCGCCGAGGTCGCGGCTTAACTCGTCTGTGGTGAGGTTAGAGCAGGCTTCAAGGAGTTGCTGGTCGGCCCATGCTGAATAATCGATGTCATTGAGTAGGAGTTCTCTGGTCGTCGCCATGGTGACGAGTATAGAGAAGAGGGTAGGATTTATCTGCACGTCCAGGCATTGACCGGGAGAGCGTAAGCTGTGTATATCTCGTTGTTCCTGTACTCGGTTGTGCGGATCCACTTTCTTCTCGAATTCAAGGCGCTCTCGAAACAAGATACGAAGAACTTTCACGACAGAAGGTCACTCAAACATGAGTCAGGAGAATGCAGGGATGAAGCTTGTTTGTTCCTTTGGGTTGCTTCGCGTAAGCGCCAGGAGATATAAGCCATGGACCTGGTGACAATTTCTCGGGAATCGCTGAGTGGAGTGGTGTCTGACGCTCAGGCTCGGAGTTGGTGTGCGCAACTGGAAGCTGGCGGGATTCTCTACTTTCCGGAGACGCCGGTTCCAATTCGCCACGAGGACATCGCGTTTCTCCTCGGGCAACAGCAGACGGATAGTTCTCTGCACAAGAATATTGCGTATAAACCTAACGTCGACAAGTTGAGCGGCGTGGATACGAAGACAGCCGATGCAGCTGCAGTGGCCCGGCTACAGTCGATTATGCGGCAGTATTCCAAGAGCGTTGTGGCATTCCTAACTGGGTTTCTGTCGCCGTATCAGGGGAAGTGGGAGTTGGATTACGCGAGCTTTCGTCCGCAGGAGGAACAAGGACGTGATCTGCCTTTGCGGAAGCGAAACGACCTTCTGCATACAGACGCGTTTCCGACACGGCCTACGCACGGCGCACGGATTTTGCGCTTCTTTAACAATATTCATCCCAGCCGCACGCGGGACTGGGTGGTTGGGGATCCCTTTGCGACGATCGTGCGGCAGTTTACACCGGAGGAGATCGCTCCTTCGCCCGATAGTGGGTTGGGTCGGGTGGCTAAGGGATTGGGACGGGCGGTTGGTTTGGGCGCGGCGCTGCCTTCGATCAAGCGGTCGCCGTATGACGACTTCATGATGCGGTTCCATAACTTCCTGAAGGAGAATGAGCGCTTTCAGGCGGAGTGTGCAAAGTATGCGTGGCAGTTTCCGGCGGGGTCGAGCTGGATGGTGTATACCGATACGGTTCCACATGCGGTGCTGGCAGGTCAGTATGCGCTCGAGCAGACGCTGCTGGTGAAGCCGGAGGCGCTGGTGGCTCCGGAGACTTCTCCGCTGAAGGTGCTGGAAGGGATTGCCGGGACTGCGTTGGTTTAGGCCCTAGCTGTCCTTGCGGTAGAGGAGATTGCGCATCGCTTGCCGGCGGGCTTCGTTCGCTTCCTTCGTGGTCTTGCGTTCTTCGGCGTCCATGTGCTGCTTGGTTGCGAGATCCTCGGCTGCTTCGGGGAGACTGCATTCGGGACAACGATTGGCGAATCCGGGCTTGTCGGGCTTCAGCTCAAACTCTTCAGAACAGATGACGCAGACTTTGATCGGGAAAGGCATTTCGACTCCGTGATTAGTACATCATGTCTGGGCTCTCTGTTTCAAAATGCTACCCCTGCCCCTCCCCGGCAAAAGTACACAAAGTCTTCCAAACACGAGAGTTAAGTCTGGACCTTGGTCTGGCGTATGGCACAGACAAAAACAGCCCGGCGGGTGCCGGACTCTCTTTCCTACTTGAGTAAAGGATATCAGTAGCGTCAATACCGGGTTGTGGATATTGTTGTCGGCGAGAGCCAAAGGAGGCGGTATGAGGGCGATATGGAGACGGGTTGGGGTTGGGGCGGGCTTTCTGGTGTGCAGCGCTCTGGCGGGGGCGAGCGACCTGACAATTCATTTGAGTGGGTCGCAACCTATTACTCGAAATACGGCGAAGTATCAGTGCGATGCGCAGGGTGCGAAGATGGGACTTCCTGCGGAAATTTTTTCGGTTGAGTACATCAATGGTGCGGGAAATAGTCTTGCCGTCGTTCCTGTGGGCGGAAATTCTCTGATCTTTGCGAATGTTGTTTCGGGTTCGGGGGCACGGTATGCTGCGGGGCAGTACATCTGGTGGGATGCGGGTGGGCGCGGGACTACTTTTTCATCGGACTCGATTGCGGGGAAGATGTCGTCGGCGTGCCATCGGGTTTAGTGAAGAAGACGGTTAGCGCGCAGTTCTGGAGATTGGTATGCACGAGCGGAAACGACGCAGTCGCCCAAAGCCGTGGACGGAACACTGTCTCGAAGTCCGGGGCCCACGTTGGATGATGCTGTTTCATCGATTGGAATGGTGGTTTTCATGGATGGCCTGGGCGCTTGGGAACTGGGCTTTTCTCGATGTGCTGGAGCATCTTGGAACGTTCTCGGTATTGATTGCTGTGATTTTCTATTTTGCAGACAGCGGCAACCGCCGAAAACAGAAGCACTACCAGGCGTGGCAGGTGATTAATACCGCACAAGGAAAGGGCGGCAGCGGTGGCCGGATTGAAGCGCTGCAGGAGCTCAACGCTGACCGTGTCTCGCTGATTGGAATTGAGGCGAGCGGAGCGTTTCTTCAAGGGCTATCGCTTCGAGGTGCTGATCTCAGTCGCTGCGATTTTCATGCATCTGACCTGAGAAATAGCGATTTTGCGAACTCGAGGCTCAACTTCTGCGGTCTGAAGGATGCCAACTTTCGCAGTGCGAACCTGACAGGTGCAGCGATGGAGGATGTCGACATGGGGGGTGCCGATTTAAGTGGAGCCAATATGGGCGGTGCTGATTTATCGAGGGCCGACCTCAGTCGCGCTGACCTCAGAAATGCCGACCTGAAAAACATCGTGTGGAAGGAGATCGGTTCCATGCGCCTGGCTAATGTTGCCGGGGTTCGAAATGCCTCGCCTGAATTTATGAAGTTTGCTGCCAAGGAGGGAGCCGTCATCCTCGATTCTGATGAGGAGTGGGATACTTTGCTCCGAAAAGAGCAGTAGCCATCTCGGTTTGGCTTGAATTGGCCAATATATATCAGGGGGTGGGGGCAGCTTCGACGCGGACGATCTTGCACTCGACCTGTTTGCCCTCGGGGGTCTTGATTTTTGTCTTGTCGCCGTCGATCTGGTAGTTGATCTGGGTGCCTACGACGAAGTCGGTGGCGTTCATCGATTTTCCGGAGTCGGTGCGGCAGGTATAGGACTTGCCTTGGGCGACGAAAGAGAGGTCGTAAGCCTGGTGCTTGTGCTCTTTGTCCGTGGTGCCGGTGGGTTGAGAGTCTTTGAGGGTGGTGTCGCCCTTGATCTTTGCGGCGGATGCGGGGATGGTGGCGGCGATGGTCGCGATGCCCAGGATCGCGACTGTGGTCACTTTTCGCATGGGTTCACCTCTGGTCGTTGTCGATCACATGGAGTTTAGCGCGTTCTCGTTGCCTGGTCGATTCAGTGGGTGATGAGGGGCGTAGAATCCTGAGACATCAAAGGAGGCTCCATGGCTCTCAGTTTTGCTGCAGATATCCGCCCTCTTTTTCGGGATGAGGACATTGAGTGTATGAAGGGGATGGGGATTGAGCTTGGTGATCCCGCGTGGATGTGTGTGCCTGCTAATGCGCAGAGTGTGTACGGTACGGTTGCCGATGGCTCGATGCCTCCGGATGAGCCTTGGCCTGCGGATCGGGTGGCGCTTTTCAAGCAGTGGATGGACGCGGGGTTTCCTGCGTAACTGTTTGTCAGGGCGGTAGTTATTCGTTCGCGATGATCTCGCGGACCGTGGCGATTCGCTTCTTAAGTCCGGCTATCTTTTCTGGCCAAGAACCTTGGATGTGATCGGGGTAGGGGAGTCCGGCGGCGTACTCGCGTTCGGCTTCGGCTAGATGCTCGAGAAGGATGTTCAGGCGTTCCTGAAGGGTGGGGCCGGGCATGGGAAAAGGCTACCACCTTGGAAGGCGAAGTGGGCTTGATGGACAGTTGATGGGTGACAAATCCACCGATTTTTTTGGGTGTGGGTCCAGCTGTTTTTGCTGGGGTTTTGGGGGAAGTGTGGTGGCGTGACGTGGTGTTTTGTGGTCAATAAGTGGAGAAAAGTGCGGTAAGGTTGGTTAGCTGGCCGTCACTTTTTGGTTTTGAAAAATCGGCACATTTTCTGGATTTATTTTTGGTGATTGTGGGATCGAGTCAGATGTGGGCCAGCCGCCTATTTTTGTGATTGAGGGAGATACGGGTGCTGGCTGGAATGTATGCACCTGATGGGTCTATAACGGAAGCGCAGCTCGCCTTTGCTCGCAGTCTCATTGACGTTCGGCTTGACACTTGTCGTGGGACGCGGGTGAGGAACCGGCGACCTTCCATATCGATCAAGGTAACCGACGCTTGAGCTGATCTGGAGGTTTTATGCCAGTCTTCGTCTGCAAACTTTCCCACAAGGATCTGAGTCATGGGCTCATCGCTACTTGCACCGTCGTCGGCGAAGAGCATGGGTATGAGACTCATCAGAGAGAGTTCGAAAACGCGGCGCAAGCTGCGAAGGCTCTCTCTGAAGCTGGGATAGGTAGAGATCGTTGCGGTCCCATCCCCGAAGATGCGAAACCGGATTGGTCCTGTACGTTTGAGATCAGTCACAACGAAGCTCAGAAATTTGATGTGCTTCATGTTGACAGCGACGAATAGTGGCGGGTGCCCGTTCATCATGGCATTCGGCTATAAGGTTTGCCGCAGGTAGGAGAGCGGTTCGCGCTTTGCGCGAATGCCCCACTCATGCGATGAGACTGCATGAATGGGGCACCCAGAGTATGGTGGGTTTTTATGTATGGGCAACCCGTCGAGCGATACGTCTTCGGCATTCCGGTATGAGACTGATGAGCCCGGTGGCCAGAAGCAGAAGGCTGGACGGCTCCGGGATCACCAGACCGGCATCGGTAATCTGGTCGAATTTGGTGCCGGATGTCCCGATAAAGACCGCTGAAAGAGCGGTTCCGGCGAATGCTGTTCCCGCCGCATTCCAGGTTGCCGAAGTGGGGAGTGAGATATCTGCGAGCATGACACCGGTTCCATCAAGACCGCTCCAGAGAGCGACTGAGCCTGAGTTGTCCGCGGCTTCGTAGTAGAACGAGAGAAGATTGAATCCGCCGGAAACATCCATAGTGGCGGAGGGCCCGTTCAACTGGCCGACCAGGCTTGGGCCGTAGGGCGGCACAGCGGAGACAGCGCCGAAAGATGGCGTGAAGGTAATGCCGTAGTTGGGGCCGGGCCCTGATCCCAGGCTTCCAGTTCCACCATCGTAGAAACTGAGAACTTGTTCGGTGTTCTTAAGGCCTCCGAAGTCGAGAACGAACGGAATGGCTCGAGCGGGCAGGGCGCCCAAGATGATAAACGTGAATAGAAATAGGATTAGGCGGAGTTTCATAGGATGCCTCCTCGGTTGCTAAAGATGAGAGCACCAGAAACGGGTGGGGAACCGGTGGCAATTTTACGCCTCTTTTCGGCTCGATGAGATTGTATGAATGGGGCGCGCTCAGAGTATGGGGGGCTTAGGGTTGCGGCGTTTGTGGGCGTTACGTCCAGCTTCACATGGCGCAGGAACTCGCCAGCGCTTTGCAACAAGCGAACCGGATCCGGCAGCGTTGTGCCGTAATCTATCGATGAGAATAAAACTTGCGCCGAAGAGCGCCCATCATTCCCAACATGCCTGTTCCAAGCAAAGCAAATGTAGAAGGCTCCGGGGTAACGACCGTTCCGGAGATATCCACTGCCAACGGACCCCCTAGGTTAGCTTTCCAGCCGTTGGGAACGTTGCAGCCTGGCTCTAAGGGGTCACAGAAGAAAAACGAGCCAAGGGATCCTATGGGGGTCATCACTGGCGGAGCTTCATCCATCGCTACGTTTGCTCCAGCGATCTGGAGATAGTATGTTCCGGCAGCCAAAGAGATATTCAGATTATTGAGATCGAAGACCTCGGTGATAGGAGAACTTTGATTGGAGCTGAAGGGGAGAGCGCTGGCCCCAATGCTTGTGACCGCTCCAAGTTGATTCCCAAAGCCCACGCTAAAGTTGCCATTAGGATTCGGGAAAAAATCTATGGGGCCGGTGATGGAAATTTTGATGTCGTCGATTACGACGGGTGTGAGAAGAGTGAATTGCTGCTCAACCGATTGACACTCGGATCCCGGACATAAGACGACATTTCCGTGCGAAGCGGCGGCGAGGTTTGTTCCAACGAGGAGGGAGTCGGCTTGGGCTAGAGTGGAGGCGACGAGAAGGATGACGAAGGAAAAAAAGCGATGGGGAGATTGCATGGGTTACTCCAAAGATCTACTCAGATTGAAGTCAAACGGAAACGAGAACGGAAGATCAGCGGCAGTTGCCCTGTCGGACACTAACTCAATGCTCTTGGATGCGATCAATGACCGGTGGGTCTTATGGATGGGCTCGGCGTCAGGCGCTGTTGAAGTTCATGGCTGCGCAGAAGGCAGCTTAGATTGACACCACGTGAGTATTCGCTGCGTTCACAGCAACTTGCCGGCGAGCCAGTAATCGACACTGAACTTTCCCGGACCGGAGCAGATCAGCCAGATAAAGAAGAGCACGTACAGGACTTCCGGAAGGTAGAGGAAATCGTCGAGCCAGCTCAGAGGCGAAAGCCCTTTAGGCAACGTGGAAATCGCTTCGGTCAGGGTGGCGACAACCATGTCGATCAATAAGGCGAAGCTGGCCGGGCTCGAAAGAAAGCCTGTGGCCACAAGGGATCCGCAGACGAACTCGACGCCTGCCACGAAATAAGCAGTCTGGCGCGGAAACGGGATGTTGGCCTTAACGAGCGTGTCGTAAACGGGTTTGGTGCCGCCGGCGACAAACAATTTGTTTGCCCCGGAGATGGCGAAGAACAGCCCGATCGAAACGCGCACTAGTAGGATGGCATATTGTTCCAAATGACTGCTACCCGACAGCGCAAACTGGATCAGCCGTTTCCAATCCATCTCTCATGCCTCGATCGGAGGATGTGCTGGCAACGAGGATACCCTAGTTGGGCGCGTGGCTAGCCGTTTTCGACGCGGGACTTTATATCCCAGTACGCCGTGTCGATGAGTTTGTTTAGGGCGGCGGGGTTTGTGGGTGTTCCCGGCTTCAGCTTTACGTGACGCATGAACTTGCCGGTGCCTTGCAACAAGCGGGCGGGATCCGGGAGCGTTGCTCCTTGAAAGAATCCCACGTTTACGTGCGAAGTGAATACATTGACGTAGCCGAAGGGCGCGTCTCCAAGACATGCAACCGGACAGCCGTCATGCAAGAGCTCTCGAACTTCGTCCCCGCAGTTTCGCATCACCTGAAACCAGTGATGCGCGATGAGGCCTAATTCACCTTGATGGTGTTTCATCCATGCGTCGATGGCGGGATCTCGCTCTACGGCGCCATTGAATCGCAATAGCTCTGTTGCCACTGTCGCTATGTATGGGCCACTGTCCGTCTTCGTCTGCGGATGGAGCCGAGGGTGGCGATGGCTCCGGTGGCGAGGAGCGTAAGTGTTCCGGGTTCGGGGGTGGGGGCAGCAGTGATCGTCAGGGAGAAGGGCGCGCCGGCGCTATCGGTGAGCGAGATTGGGCCTCCGGGGCCGAAGGAAGGAGTTGTTTCCGAGCCGCTGTAGAGTTGCGGGCCTGTGAGGTCGAGTGCTCCTCCGGGGATGTTGAGCAGGCTGACTCCACCACCTCTGGCACCGTTGAAGAATGTCATGCCGGAGGTCACTCCAAAGAGATCGTCGATGGTGATGTCAATGCCATTGAGCGTGAAACTGAACCCGGCGGCGGCGGAGGCGATGGGGGGAGTGGAATCCAGGGAGAACGTATAGGTACTGCCTGCTCCGCTGAGGTCGAACAGGAGGAGGGTGTCGGCTTTTGCGAGCGGAGAAATCAGGAGTGCGAAGGCGAGCACAAAGGCTTGATAGACGAAACGCATGGAACGTCCTTTCAAGTGCCAATTTTTGTACTGGGGGCCTGAGTAGGAAGTATAGCAAAGGAATGATGAGGGTTGGGTTAAAAGCGAGGGAGTTTTTGCGGGAGTTTTGTTGCTTTTGGGGGGTGGGGCGGTATCTCTTGCAGGAGGTGGAGATGAAGGCTCTCGATCATGTCGCGATAAGACTGCGCCATGAATGGGCACCCGATGTGTGGGTGGGGTTATGTACCCGGTACCCGGCTCTTCATTAGATGTGGGCCACCCGCCCTGTCTATTTGACCGAATAGCCTCGCGCATCCATGCATGCTGAGAACGCCCGTTTAAAGGTACTCATCTGTTGGTCATACGCTGCCTTCTGGTTCTGGTACTGCTGCTGCACCTGCGCCCCTCCTTGTGCCGCTGCCTGTTCCTTGGTAGCCGCGTTGGCTTTGCGCTGCTGTCTCCCGCCGCGCACAGTTCCTACCCCGGCGCCTACGGCCGCACCTGTTCCTGCATTTCCAGAGATGCCGCCAATCACAGCGCCGCCTACTGCGCCACGAGCGGCACCCTTGGCTCGTCCGCCTTTTTGTTGCGGAGCAGAGTCAGCCGCCTGAGACTGGGCTGCCTGGATATCAGCAGAGGTCGGTGCCTGGGGAGGCGGCGTATCGGGGCTGACGCCTGTTTGCTGTTGAGCCAGGTTGTAGCAGTCCGACTCATCGATGAGCTGTTGATCGTGACTTTGGCCCTTTGCCGCCGCGACGAAAAGGCCCGCTTTATTTGCGGCTGAGAAGGAAGGCACGGGTCCTGTTGGTGCAGCAGGTGTTACCGGTTGAGTTGGAGCAGAAGCCGGTTGAGCTGGGTTAGCTGCCGGTTGGGCTGGAGCAGCGGCCGGTTGGGCAGTGGACGGGGTTTCAGATTTCTTGCAACCGACGGAAGAGAGAATCCATGTTGCGATGCAGAGGAGGCCCACCAACTGAAAGCGCCTAACAATCGAAAGAGAAGGCAATGCCATGTCAATCTCCTTTGGGTATTGAATCCCTCGATGCTCGGGTCATGATGTGAGCGGGTCACTTGCGCTGCGCCTACGGGCGACAATTGTATTCCTTATCGGCCTGGGGAATCGCTCTGGGCGATGCTCTGTATGCGGAATTCTGCGAGCGCTTTGTCAGGCCTGTCTGGAGATGACCACGTATCAACAGTTACATTTCTTGCATCATGTGCTCCAGTGATGGTGAAGGCGGGAGCAAGTTGGTGAGGATGAGGAGGGTGGGGACTTTCTGGCCGAGGTTGCGTGGCTCGAGGGAGCGTTCTGAGAAGATGCCTCGAGCTTGGCGGGGTTTCGTATGAAAGGGCGAGGCTTGTTGGGCGTGGCTACTTTATGGGAAAGGGTTCGCGCTTTCGCGCGAATGCCCACATCTCAGAATCGAGATGTGGGGCACCCAGTTAGTAGAGAGCGTCAAATGTGGGCCACCCGCCTCGAATGACCCACTCATGCGATGAGACCGCATGAATGGGGCACCCGAGGTAGTGGTGGGTCTTTATGTATGGGCCACCCGCCTTTTGTGATGGGTTTGGAAGCGGAGGGTGGGGCACCCGGCATCCAGAGGATGGGTGGGTTTTTATGTATGGGTCATCCGCCGAATGGGCCCACTCGGATCACGACTTTGGCTCTATCATTTGGCTATGGCTATAGAGCGTTCGTCTTCAAGACCTCTTCGTTTTACGAATGTGGTCATTAATAATTGGAGGAACTTCACCAGCGTTAACACCCCCTTGAATCGTCGAGCGTTCATTATTGGCCCAAACGCATCGGGAAAATCTAACTTCCTCGATATTTTTAGATTCCTTCATGACTTAGTTGCTGTTGGCCGCGGCTTTGAACAGGCGATCGCGGATCGCGGGGGTGTTTCAAATTTGCGATCGCTAGCAGCACGACGATATTCCGATATTTCTATTAAGGTTCGTATTGGCGACGAAGTCGATCCCAATATTTGGGAATATCATCTAGTTTTCAACCAAGACAACAATCAACGTCCCACCATCAAGCGCGAGACGGTTGTGCTTGATGGTGCCGAAGTAATATCACGTCCTAATGAAGGGGATAGGACTGATCCCGAACGCCTTTCTCAGACATATCTTCAGCAAGTAAATGCTAATAAGGATTTTCGCGAAGTTGCAGATTTCTTCAACTCGATTAGGTATCTCCATGTGGTGCCGCAACTAATTCGGGAGCCAGACAGGTCAGTTGGTAAACGAGACGATCCATACGGGGGAGATTTCTTAGAACAGGTCGCCAGGACTCAAGAGAGAATCCAGGTATCAAGGCTGAGAAGAATCGCGGATGCGCTTAAAGTAGCCGTACCACAACTCGAAAGTTTGGAGCTTAAACGCGATGAAGTACGCGGCACGCCTCATTTGCGCGGGAGATATAAGCATTGGAGGTCAAAAGGTGCATGGCAGACTGAGGATCAATTTTCGGATGGAACGCTGCGACTTCTAGGGCTTCTATGGGCGACCCTCGATGGCCAAGGCCCCTTGCTTCTCGAGGAACCAGAGCTTTCTTTGCATTCGGAAGTCATTCGCTTTCTCCCCCAGATGTTTAGTCGCATACAAAGACAAAGTGGCCGACAAATTCTCGCTTCAACCCACTCGAGTTTCATGCTGGGAGAAGGTGTCGGGATGAACGAAGTGCTTTTGCTTGAACCTTCGGAAGAGGGAACTAAGGCAGAACTCGCCGGGAATCTAAAGCAAGTACGGATGCTCTTGGAAGGTGGGTTGGGCCTTTACGATGCGGTGCTTCCTTACACACGCCCTGAGTCAGCGCAGCAAATTTCCTTGTTCGGAGAGTAGATGTTTTTCACCGCTGCTGTCGAAGGACCTTCTGATGAAGCTGCCTTGCGAAAAATCGTCGAATCTGTAGGGGACGAATTGGCGCAGGTGCATGGCCGCAATGGAAAACTTTCGCTATTACGTAATTTGGCTGGATATAACTACGCCGCTCGTTTTGAGCCTTGGATTGCACTTGTGGACCTTGATAATGAAACCTGTTTAGTCACTGCTAAAGAACGGTGGCTATCAGTCCCATCGCAGTTCATGTGCCTACGTATAGCTGTTCGTGAATTAGAGGCATGGCTGCTCGCTGATCGCGAACGGTTTTCATCATATTTTGCGGTCAACATTGATTTGCTTCCGATGAGTCCAGATGAGCTCGATGATCCTAAATTAACGCTAATCAACCTAGCTAGAAGATCGCGGCGGTCTGCGATTAGGGAAGATATAGTGCCAAACCCCGAACTAGGACAGTCGGTTGGGCCAGCTTATACAGCACGAATTATTGAATACATTGGAAGTGACCAAGGCTGGCGGGTTAACGTCGCTGCGGAACGATCTCCCAGCTTGTTTCGCGCGATAAACGCTATTCAAGATTTAAAACACGCAGTCCAAGCGCCTTGATGCGTATTTTCTACGCTTATTCAACAGTGACGCTCTTTGCGAGATTTCTGGGTTGGTCTACGTCGCAGCCTCGGCGCACGGCTATGTGGTAGGCGAGGAGTTGTAGGGGGACTACTTCCAGGATGGGTAGGAGGAGTTCGGGGGCGGGGGGGATGTAGATGGTGTGTTCTACGAGATTGCAGATCTCGTCGTCGCCCTGGGTGGCGATGGCGATGACTCGGCCGCTGCGGGCGGTGACCTCTTGAATGTTGCTCAGGGTTTTTTCGTACTTGAGGACGCTGGAGGGGTCGTTGGGGTCCTTGGTGGCGATGCAGACTACGGGGAGGGACTCGTCGATGAGGGCGTTGGGGCCGTGCTTCATCTCGCCGGCGGGGTAGCCTTCGGCGTGGATGTAGGAGATCTCCTTGAGCTTGAGGGCGCCTTCGAGAGCGATGGGGTAGTGGATGCCTCGGCCGAGGAAGAGGAAGTTGTTGGCGTTGTGGAAGAGCTTGGCGAGGTGCTGGCAGTGCTCGTCGAGGGAGAGGCGCGGGCGGGTGCGGCGCTCGATGAAGGGGAAGGGCGGTAGCGGTGTGCGGGCTGAGGCCGGGGCCGCGGCGGCGGGTGTGGGCGCGGCGACGCCTTCGGACATGCCGACCTTGGTGGAGGAGTGGAGGGCCAGTATGGACTCGAGCTTGGAGGGGAGGTGGGAGAGCTCGGTGGCGAGGTGGAGGGACTGCTCGGGGGAGATGGTGTCGCGGACCTGGGCGAGGTGGAGGGCGAGGACGAAGAGGGCGGTGAGCTGGGCGGTGAAGGCTTTGGTGGAGGCGACACCGATCTCAGGGCCAGCGTTAGTGGTGATGGTGCCGGAGGCGCGGCGGGTGACGGCGGATCCGACGACGTTGCAGATGGCGAGGGTCTTGGAGCCTTTGGCGATTAGCTCGGCCTGGGCGGCGAGGGTGTCGGCGGTTTCGCCGGACTGGGTGATGAGGAGGCCGATGGCGCGGGGGTCGGCGATGGGGTCGCGGTAGCGGTACTCGGAGGCGTAGTCGACGTCGACGGGGAGGCGGGCGAGGCGCTCGATCATGAACTTGCCGGCGAGGCCAGCGTGCCAGGAGGTTCCGCAGGCGGCGATGGTGATCTGGGTGGCGGCGCGGAACTCTTCGTCGGTGATGGAGAGGTTGTCGAGGAAGACGCGGCCGGTGTCGAGGGAGATGCGGCCGAGGGTGGTGTCGCGGATGGCTCGGGGCTGCTCGTTGATCTCTTTGAGCATGAAGTGCTTGTAGCCGGCTTTTTCGGCCTGGATGGGGTCCCAGGCGATGCGCTGGACTTTTAGCGGGAGGACGTTGCCGTCGAAGTCGTAGAGGGCGACGCCATCGGGGGTGAGGACGGCTAGTTCGCCGTCGGCGAGGAAGTGGATGTTGCGGGTGTGGTGGAGGATGCCGGGGACGTCGGAGGCCAGGAAGAATTCTCCGTCGCCGATGCCGATGACGGCGGGTGGACCCATGCGGGCGGCGACGAGCTTGTTGGGCTCGTGCGCGGAGAGGACGCCGATGGCGAAGGCTCCGGTGAGGCGGTGGACGGCTCGGCGGACGGCTTCTTCTAGAGGGATGCCGGTTTCGTTGGCGAGCTCCTGCTCGATGAGGTGGGCGATGATTTCGGTATCGGTTTCGGTGACGAAGGTGTGGCCGGCGGCGGTGAGTTCGCGCTTGAGGGCGAGGTAGTTTTCGACGATGCCGTTGTGGACGACGACGAGGGTGCCGGTGCAGTCGCGGTGGGGGTGGGCGTTCTCTTCGGTGGGGCGGCCGTGGGTGGCCCAGCGGGTGTGGCCGATGCCGAAGGTGCCGTCGATGGGGTTGGCGGCGATGACGGACTCGAGGTTGCGGAGCTTGCCGGGGGCGCGGCGGAGCTCGAGGGCGGTGGGGCCTCCGGCTACGGCGATGCCGGCGGAGTCGTAGCCGCGGTACTCGAGGCGGCGCAGGCCTTCAATGATGACGGGGACGACGGGTTGGGGTCCGATGTAGCCAACGATTCCACACATGTCTTTGAGTGTAGATCGAGGTGGATGGTTTTGTGTCCAGGTAGAGGTGGGACTTTTGGGGGAGGGGTTAACCCCGCCGCCCGATTTACCGGACGCGTCGGGTGGTTAGTTCGCTCCAGCTGAAGTAGAGGTCGGGAACGACGATAGCGACGATAAGGGTGAGGAAGAGGAAGATGACGTATGCCTGGTCGGACATGTGCTGGATGGCGGGGAGCGGGTTGAGGATCCGCGAGGTGACGAAGATGAAGGTGAGGCTGTAGGAGCGGATCATCCACTGACGGTGGACGGCGATGTGACGGTTACGCGCGGTGATGAAGGCGGCGACCGTGAAGAGGAGCCAGAGGCCGGCCTGGGCCCAGGTTTGGGCGTAGAGGTAGGTGAGGGTCGGGCGTACGGCTTCAAGGTGATGGCTGATGAGGAGTGCGGAGGGGGCGGCGATGAGGATGCTGATGACGTAGATCTTGCCAAGGAGGCGGTGGAGGGGAGTGTTTCGCTGGCGGAGGCGGGTGGAGAATTGCAGGGGGCCGAGGAGGAAGGCGGTGAGTCCGGCGAGAGCGTGGGGGAGGAAGATGAGTTTTTCGCCGAAGACGCGGGCGCGGTCAGGGCTGTTGGGCGCGAAGAAAGGGTACTCGGTGAAGACGAGGACGGAGAGGAAGGCGAGGCCCATGAGGAGCCAGAGGGTGGGCTTGGCGAAGTTCGTGCGGCGCGAGGATGGGGTCGAGGTCGCTGTGGAGACAGTCATCGGTGTGATCCGTTCCGGGGAGATGTGAGGAGGTGCGGTTGTGGTTGCGGGGATGCCTAAGAATAGTTTGGTGTTGGGGTCTTGGGTAGGATTTTTTTCGATGGGTATTCTTGCAACGCGGGGTGGTCTATGGGTATGGCGGGATTAACGGCTGGGAGATGAGAACGGTTCGCGCTCCGCGCGAATGCCCCACTCTTGCGATGAGGACGCATGAATGGGGCACCCGATGTATGGGTGGTTACTTATGTATGGGCCACCCGCCACTCATCTCGCCGGCAGTACGGTGGTGAGATTCAAATGAAAAGAGATATTGGTGAAGGTTGTGGGTGGGCTTTGGGTGGGAGGGGGTGGCGTTGTAGGGTGGGGAGATGAAGGAATTGCGGAGACTTACGATTGCGGTGCCGGCGGTGGTGCTGGTGGTGTGTCTGGTGGCGATTTATCTGACACAGGGCTCGATGGCGAATCTGCCGTTTTTGCGCGGGACGGGCCGGACGGGGACACGGGGTTCGGTGGATGGGCTGGTGGATCAGCGGCCGTGGCAGACGATTGAGGCGCTGGCTCCGCTGGCGACTTCGGCGGAGGAGAAGCGGCTGGCGCGGGATGCGGAGCGGCTGGCCGATCATGAGGTGGATCAGGCGTTTGCGCAGGCGTTGCGGCAGGCGTCGGTGGGAACGCACAACCTGACAGGAGAGGCGTTGGCGCTGCAGCAGAAGGTCGCGATGTTGCAGGGGATGGTCAAGAGCGATCAGGCGAAGGTGGACAGCCTGACGGCGGCGGCGAAGGGAGTGAATCCGCCGGGGACCGATGATCTGGATATTGCGAAGGCTCAGTTGCAGTTGGACAACGACGAGTTGGCGGATGCGAACGAAGATCTGGCGCGGGCGAGTGGGGACAATCGGGGGCAGATTCAGCAGGAGCTGACGGCGCGCGAGGCCACGATGAAGAAGTTCGATGAGCAGGCGGATAATGGCGCGCCGACGGCGATTCAGTCTGCGAAGCGGCACGGGACGCTGGCGGGGAGGGTGTCGGCGTGGTTCGATCAGCGGACCCGGATTGGGTTAATTGAGCAGGCTCAGGCGCAGGCCGATGCGGATGTCGCGACGTTGACGGCGCAGCATGGAGAGACCGAGAAGCAACTGAGTGCTGCGGGAAGTGCTAATCAGGCGCAGGGGGATGGGCAGGGTCGCGTGGCGAGGCTGGCGCAGTTGCATACGCTGGCGCAGATCCACGGGATTCTAGATGACCGGATTGCGACGCAGAAGCAGCTTTCGGCGGTGTATGGGAGATGGCTGGATCAGGTGAAATTACAGCACAAGATTGTGGTGCACCTGATGCTGCAGTCGGTGGCCTGGATTGCGTTTCTGGGGTTGTGCGGAGCGCTGGTGGCGGCGGGAGCGAACAAGCTGCTGGATCGTCTGACGATCGACCGGCGTAGTTTGCATACGCTGCGGACGGTGACGAACCTCGGGATCCAACTGCTGATGCTGCTACTGATCCTGCTGGTGATCTTTGGAGCGCCGAGTCAGATACCGACGATTCTTGGATTGATGACGGCTGGGTTGACGGTGGTGTTTCAGGACTTCATTCTGGCGTTCTTTGGATGGTTTGTGCTGATGGGGAAGAACGGCATCCGCGTGGGTGACTGGGTGGAGATCAATGGCGTGGGCGGCGAGGTGGTCGAGGTTGGGCTTTTCCGGACGTCGCTGCTGGAGACGGGCAACTGGACGGATAAGGGGCATCCTACGGGGCGGAGGGTTACGTTTATTAATAACTTTGCGGTCACGGGACAGTACTTTAATTTCACGACCTCTGGGCAGTGGATGTGGGATGAGATCAGCGTGAATATTCCGTCGGGGCCGGATACGTATCGGACGATTGAAGCGATTCATACGGCGGTGGAGAAAGAGACGGCGAACGATACGAAGCAGGCCGAGGAGGAGTGGAAGAAGGCCGCGAAGCAGAATGTGCTGAGTAGCTTTACGGCGAAGCCTTCGGTGGATATGCGTCCTTCAGCGGCTGGAGTTGATGTTCTGGTGCGGTATGTGACGCATGCGTCGGAACGATTTGAGATGCGGAATCGGATTTATCAGTCGGTGATTAATTTGCTTCATGGGCCGGAGGCGGAGGGCGGAGCTACGGTGTCTGATGGAGTGAAGAGCTGAGACGAGGATTTCGATCGGGAGTAAGCTCGATCTATGAAGATCCTCGTTCGCGCTGGAGTCCTTCTTGGGGGTGCTTGTCTTTCCGGCGTTCTCTATGCGCAGAGTGCGCCTTCGGCATCGCTGCTGGTTTTGTCCAAGCAGGATCACACGCTCGCGATTGTTGACCCGTCTAGTCTTCAGGTTGTGGCCAAGGCGCCGGTGGGGAACGATCCGCATGAGGTGATTGCTTCGACGGATGGGACTACTGCGTACGTTTCGAACTATGGGGGCGGCGCTTACAACACACTCGCTGTTATTGATCTGGTCGCGCATAAGGCGCTTCCGTCTATTGATCTGGGGCCTCTTCGCGGTCCGCATGGCCTTACGTTTGTTGGAGGGAAGACTTGGTTCACCGCGGAGGGGGCGAAGGCGATTGGACGTTATGACCCGGGTGCGAAGAAGGTCGATTGGATTCTTGGGACCGGCCAGAATCGCACTCACATGATTTATGTCTCGGACGACGAGAAGAAGATTGTAACTACGAATGTCAGCTCCGGGACGGTGAGCATCCTTGAGCAGGTGGCAGTGCAGATGCGTCCGCCGCCGCAGCGGCCCGGGATGCCTATGCCGCCGGGCGGGGCGGGGCCTTCTGGGCCTCCTTCTGGGCCAGCGCGCGTGGATTGGAATCAGACGGTTGTTCGTGTTGGCGATGGTTCGGAGGGGTTTGACGTTTCGCCGGATGGTAAAGAAATTTGGGTTGCGAATGCGCAGGACGGCACGATCTCGATTATCGACTTCGCTGGCAAGAAGGTCATCCAGACGCTTGCTGCTGATGTGCCTGGAGCTAATCGGCTTAGGTTCACGCCGGATGGTAAGCATGTGTTGGTTTCTATGCTGAGTGGGCCGGATCTGGTTGTTCTGGACGCCAGTGCACGCAAGGAGATCAAACGGGTTCCTATCGGCCACGGAGCAGCGGGTATTGAGATGCAGCCCGATGGTTCGCGTGCGTTTGTTGCATGTACGCCGGACGATTATGTCGCGGTAATCGATCTTCAGTCGCTCGCGGTTGTGGGTCACATTCAGGCCGGTGGCCAGCCTGATGGCATGGCTTGGGCTGTTCGTCGATGAGCTGTGGGTTTCACTAAATTCTTTAGGGTCTTCATGGAGTGGGGACGACTGTGGGCAGGTGAAATGGTAGGTTAGGTTTCAGACGGGGTGTTGATGCATCTTCTTGTGATCAATAGCGGATCGTCATCGATCAAGTTTTCGATATTTGGCACGAGGGTGCGGACGGGGCGCGGGGAAGCGGTTGCTTTGCCCACTTCGTTGTTTGAGGGTGAGGTGAGTGGGATCGGGAGCGGGTCTGCGGGGTTCAAGTTTCGCGATGCTGCGGGGAAGGATTTGAGTGGCGGCGTCTCGTCGGTGAAGGCTGAGAACTCGGTGGAGGCGATTGGCCGGGTGGTGGATGCTGTGAGTAGGGAAGGGATGCCGCAGGTGGATGCGGTAGGGTATCGGGTGGTGCATCCGGGGGCGAAGCTGGATCGGCATGTGCGGATTACGGATGCGGTGATGCGGGATCTGGAAGAGGCGGCGGTGTTTGCTCCGCTGCATGATCCGGCGGCGATTGAGATTATTCGGGAGACGATGGAGAGGTTTCCTGAGGCGAAGCACTATGCGGTGTTCGATACGGTGTTTCATGAGACGATGCCGGACGAGGCTACGGCGTATGCGATTCCAGAGGAGTTTCGTGAGCGCGGGGTGAGGCGGTATGGGTTTCATGGGCTGAGTTGCGAGTCGATTGTGCGGCAGGTGCTGGATGCGGCTGAACGTGGGGAGATGAAGTTTCCGCGGCGGATGGTGATTGCGCATCTTGGTAGCGGTTGCAGCGTGACGGCGCTGGTGAAGGGACGGTCGGTGGATACGACGATGGGGCTGACCCCGACGGGTGGGGTGGTGATGGGGACGCGGCCGGGGGATCTGGATCCGGGGCTGGTGCTTTATTTGTTGCGGGAGATGAAGGGGGATCGTGAGGCTGCGTTCGCGGCTGTGGAACGGGTGCTGAATCATGATTCGGGGATGGCGGGGTTGTCGGGGTTGCCGAACGATATGCGTAAGGTGAGGGCGGCTGCGGGTGGAGGCGATGCTCGGGCGGTGCTGGCGGTTGAGGTGTTTACTCGGAGTGTGAAGAAGGCTGTTGGGGGATTTGTGGCGCTGATGGGTGGGCTGGATGCGCTGATTTTTTCGGGTGGGATCGGGGAACATGATGCGCAATCAAGGGCGGAGATTACGGATGGGCTTGCAGGGATAGGGATTTCTATTGATTCTCCGTTAAATGTGGCTCCGGGGAGTGGTTTGCGGCGGATTAGCGCATCTGAATCAGGTACGGTCATTTTTGTGGTTCCGTCTCAGGAAGATCTGATGATTGCAACGCATGTGGATCGGATGAGTCGAGCCGGTTTGTAGCGAGTCAGAGAATCAATTTGGGTTGAGGAGAGTGCTATGAGTGCTGTTTCTGCTTCGGCGGCGAAGGCGAACAAGGCAAAGGGTGCGACGGCTTCGACTTTGACGACGGATGAGTTGCGAAAGATGGATGCCTACTGGCGGGCTTGCAACTACCTGAGTGCTGGGATGCTTTATCTGAGAGAGAATCCGCTGCTCAGGACTCCGTTGAAGGCGGGACAGATCAAGGACAGGCTGCTGGGGCATTGGGGATCGGATGCAGGGCAGAGCTTTACGTGGGTGCATTTGAATCGGCTGATCAAGAAGTACGATCTGGATTTGATCTTTTTGTCGGGGCCCGGGCATGGGGCTCCGGCGACGCTCGCGAATTGCTATCTGGAAGGCGTCTACTCAGAGGTTTATCCGGACAAGAGCGAAGATGATGCAGGCATGCAGAAGTTCTTCAAGCAGTTCTCGTTTCCGGGTGGGATCGGGAGCCACTGCACGCCGGAGACTCCGGGGTCGATTCATGAAGGGGGCGAGCTTGGGTACAGCTTGTCGCATGGATTTGGCGCGGCGTTTGATAATCCGAATCTGATTGTTGCGGTGGTGGTGGGGGATGGTGAGGCGGAGACGGGACCGCTGGCTACGAGCTGGCACTCGAATAAATTTCTGAATCCGGTGCGCGATGGCGCGGTGCTTCCAATACTGCACCTTAACGGTTACAAAATAGCGAATCCTACTGTGCTGGCGCGGATTCCAGCGGAGGAGCTGGAGTGGCTGTTCAAGGGATATGGGTGGACTCCTTATATTGTGGAAGGGCATGATCCGGCGCTGATGCATCAGCAGATGGCTGAGGTGACGGAGCGATGTGTGCTTGAGATCAAGGAGATTCAGGAGAAGGCGCGTAGTGCGAAGGCAGGCACGGTACCGGAGCGGCCGCGGTGGCCGATGATTATTTTGCGGTCTCCGAAAGGGTGGACGGGGCCGAAGGAGGTGAATGGGCACAAGGTGGAGGATTTCTGGCGGGCGCACCAGATTCCGATTCTCGATCCTAAGACGAATCCTGTCGATTTGAAGCTGCTAGAGAAGTGGATGAAGAGTTATAAGCCGGAAGAGCTGTTCGACAAGACGGGCCGGCTGGTGGAGGAGTTGAAGGAGATGGCTCCGGTGGGGGCGAAGCGGATCAGCGGGAATCCGCATGCGAATGGCGGGTTGTTACGGAAGCCGCTGGAGTTGCCGGACTTTCGTGACTATGCGGTGGATGTGAAGAAGCCGGGGCAGATTGAGGTTTCACCGACGTACGTGCTGGGTGGATATCTGCGCGATGTGATGAAGAAGAATATGACGAGCTTCCGAGTGTTCGGGCCGGATGAGACGGCTTCGAACAGACTGCAGTTGCTCTATGAAGCGAGCAAGAAGACCTGGATGGAGAAGATTCTGCCGGAGGATGCGGATGGGACTGAGATTGCTGCCGATGGGCGCGTGATGGAGATGTTGAGCGAACACACGCTTGAGGGCTGGTTCGAAGGATATGTGCTGACGGGGCGGCATGGATTTCTTTCGAGCTATGAGGCGTTTGTGCACATCATCGACTCGATGTTCAATCAACATGCTAAGTGGCTGGAGAAGAGCAAGCTGGAGCTGCGGTGGAGGGCTCCGATCTCGTCGATTAATTTGCTGATTACTTCGCTGGTTTGGCGGCAGGATCATAACGGGTTCACACATCAGGATCCGGGTTTTTTGGATGTGGTGACGAACAAGAGTCCGCATGTGACGCGGATTTATTTGCCGCCGGATGCTAACTGCTTGTTGAGCGTGGCGGATCACTGCCTGTGCAGTACGAACTACGTGAATGTGATTGTGGCAGACAAGGCTCCGCATTTGCAGTATCTGACGATGGATGAGGCGGTGAAGCATTGCACGAAAGGGATTGGGATATGGAATTTCGCCAGCAATGATGCGGGTGAGGAGCCTGATGTCGTGATGGCGTGTGCGGGCGATATTCCGACGGCGGAGGCGCTGGCGGCGGTGGCGATTCTGCGTGAGCGATGCGAGGGTTTGAAGATACGGTTTGTGAATGTGGTGGATCTGTTCCGGTTGATGCCGGAGACGGAGCATCCTCATGGGTTGTCGGACAGGGAGTTCGACAGCTTGTTTACGAAGGATAAGCCGGTGATCTTCAACTTCCACGCGTATGCTTCACTGATTCATAAGCTGACGTATCGGCGGACGAACCATGACAGCTTTCATGTGCGCGGGTACAAGGAGAAGGGGAATATCAATACTCCGTTGGAGCTGGCGATTTTGAATCAAGTGGATCGGTTCAACTTGGCGATCGATGTGATTGATCGCGTGCCGAAGCTGCAGGCTACGGCGGCGCATACGAAAGAGTGGTTGAAGGAACAGATTATCGAGAGCATCAACTACGCGCATGAATATGGGATCGACCGGAAGGAGATTCGGGAGTGGAAGTGGCCGGTGTAGGCGGTCTCTCATCAGACTGCAGTTGCGTGTTGGTGCTATAGTTTTTGCGTCTGCTTTTCAGATTGTTCGAAGGGGGATATTGTGCGAATAGTTGCTTCGTTACTGGCTTTTGGTCTATTGGCGGCGCCTGCACTGGCTCAAACAAAGACGTTCACTGATGTTGCTATTGTCGATGTGGCCTGCTCGAAGAAGGTCGCGGCCGATGCGGATTCACATACGCGTGAGTGCGCTTTGGCGTGTCAAAAGAGCGGATTTGCGATTGTTACAGCAGACAAGCAGATACTGAAGCTCGACGCGAGCGGGAACGCAAAGGTCGCTGAGGCGTTGAAGGCTTCGGATAAGGCGGATCATCTGCGAGTTAATGTCAGCGGTGATGTCCAGGGCGACACGCTTAAAGTGACTTCTGTGAAATTGCTGTAGCGCTTGACTTACACACTCTCGGGTGGCGATGCTGCGCTAAGGGGAGTGCTGTTGTTGGTCGGCAAAGGAAAAGCCCCACCTGCCATGGATGCGCAGGTGGGGCTTTTGTTGAATGATGCGGTTTAGAAGATGATCTTCGCACCGAACTGCGTGTTGAATGGTTCGCCCGCGCCGATACCGGGGGCGCCGTTGTAGTCGCCGATGGTATCGCCGAGGCTGAAGTCTCCCTGATTGGAGACATCACCCCAGCCCGGAGGAGCGTAGTTGGCGCGGTTGAAGAGGTTGAACATTTCAGCCCGGAGTTGAATGTTGATGTGCTCCGTAACCTTGGTGTCCTTGAAGACGGAGAAGTCGACGTCGGAGTAGCCCGGTCCATAGTAGCCATTGCGGCGTGTTGTGCCGAATGTGCCAGGAGCAGGATCGGTAAAGGCTGCGGGATCGAGCCAGTTGGAGCCGGGTTTCTGTCCCTGGTAGCCCTTGCGGACGGGACCGATCTGGACGGCGCGATCGTTGCCTTCGTTGGTGCCGCTGATGTCGCCAGAGGCGTGGACGGTGAAGGGTTGACCACCATGGAAGCTAAGCAGAGAGTTGACCTGCCAGCCGTTGGTGAGAAGGCGTGCATGGGAAGAACCGGGAATTTGATAGCTGACGAAGCTGACAAAGGTGTTTCGGGTGTCGAAGTCCGAGTTGCTGTAGTCACCCTTGAAGTTGTAGTTGTCCTGGGGGAGAGCGCCTCGATAGGCAGAGACCTCGTCGAGGTTGTGGCTCCAGGTGTAGACGGTCGAGCCGGATAGATGATGCCAATTCTGCAGGCGAAGCTGGGCCTGGAGAGCGTTGTAGTTCGAGGTGCCGATGCTCTCGACCTGATTGATGTTGCTGTATTGCGGATAAAGCTTGTAGTAGGGACGCAGCGTTTGATCCGAAGCCTGGTTGAGATCGAGCAGGCTCAACAGACGGCGACCTTCGCTGCCAACGTATCCGATTTGCGCGAAGACGCTGGAGGTGAGGGAGTGCTCCACGTTGACGCTGTAGTTCTCGTTGTAAGCGGAGCGGAAGTTGTTGTCGATAGAGAAGACGCCGCAAGTGGAGGTGGCGGTGCAGGGATAGCTTTGCGACGATGGGAAGATTGCGACGTTCTTCTGGATGGTGCTCTTTGCGCCTGCGACTGGAGCCACAGTGTAGACGGGGCTGGGACCGCCGGGATTTCCTTCCACACCGTTGGGTGCAGCGTTGCCGGGGCGATTGTCGAGGAAGGGGTTGAGGTTAGGAGTATCGAAATAGAAGCCGAAACCTACGCGGACAACGGTGCTCGAGGTAGCTTGATAGCTTGCTCCAAGGCGTGGGCTGAAGCTCTTGTAGTAGCGCTGGTAGACGCTGTCGATCTGATCGCCCTGGAAGGCAAGTCCGTTTGAGGCAGTAAGCGAAGGCCGGAAGACCGACATGTTTTTGTAAGGGTTGTGGAAGGGGCCCTCGTAGTCGAACCGGATACCGTAGTTGACGTTGAGTTTGGGGTTGAATTGCCAGGAGTCGCCTGCGTTGAGGAACCAGGTGTTGACGAAGACCTGACGGTCGGGGTCACCAATTGCGATGGAGGCGTTCGAGGTAAATCCGGCGAGGTAGTCGGCCAGCGCATAGCGATAACCATCGAGGTTGTCGGGGTTTGGCGGAGCGAGAACGGCTCCGGGAAGGCTCTGTATGCGGCTGCCGTCGAAGGTGAATGAGCCGGTGGCATGGCGATGATAGAACTCGTCGAGCTGGGCCTTGCGGAACTCGCCGCCGAAACGCAGCTGGTGCTTGCCGATGACCCATGAGAGCTGATCGGTGAGGTGACCTGTGATGTCGTTGCGACCCTCGGGAGGCGTCTCGCCGACGGGATCAAAGTTCTTGATGGTGATGTTGGGGGCGTTGGGGAAGGGAGCGCCAGTAATGAAGCCGAGGGTCTGAACATTTCCGGGCGTCTTATAGTCGTTGAAGACCTGGTTGAAGTAGTTGACTCCGGCGAGGAGTTGGTTGGTCATGCTGGACGAGATGACACGGTCATAGACGATAGCGATGTTCTGCACGTGGATGGGAGCCTCTTCGTAGTAAGAGACTAGCTGGGAACCGACGGGAGCAACCTGGTTGCCCTGACCGACAAACCAGTGGGCGCTGAGGTTGTCCTTGCTGCTGAGACGGTAGTCGACTTTTCCGAGCCCGTTCCAGCTGTAACCGAACTCGGGATCGCTGGAGTGGTAGTTCAGCTTCGTGCCGACGGTGTCCTGAGCGAGAGTGCTAGACCCCCAGAGGGTATTGAGCACATCCTGCATGACGGGGTTCACTGCGATGTGGTTGGCGGCAAGGATGGTCTTGGCCTGATTCTGCCAGCCGACCGAGGGCTCTGTTGCACTGCCGGATTGGCCGATGACAAAGCGCTGATGCTCAAGGGTGAGGAAGCCGAAGAGTTTGTCATGGAGGAAGGGACCGCCCACGGAGAAGCCGGTGTTGTAGTTGCGGACCTTCTGCTTGGTGTCGGAGAAGGGGCTCTTCGCTCCGAAGGCTTCGTTGCGGTTGAAGTAGTAGACGCTGCCGTGAAGCTGGTTAGTGCCGGCGCGGAGAGTGAGGTTTACGGTGCCGCCCGGGTTACGGCCACCTTCAGGTCCAGCTTGGGTCTGCGCGGAGAACTGATCTACGGCGTCGAGGGGAAGGATGATACCGGCGATGCCGGAGACGCCGCCCTGGTTGACGGCGGGAACGTTGTGCCAGAGGTCGTTGTTGTCGACCCCGTCGATCTGCCAGTTCATCTGGTTCGCGCGAGTGCCGTTGAGCGAACCATAACCGCCGCCGGTATAGCCAGCATAGCCGGGAGTGAGCTGGATCATCTGGGTGAAGTCGCGACCATTGAGTGGAAGGTCGGAGACGGCCTTGGCATCAAGAACCGTGGTCTGCGTGGTGGTGGTGGTGTCGAGGGTAATGCTGGCGGCGTCGACCTCGATCGTTGTCACAGAGCTAGAGAGTGGAAGGGCGATGGGGAGGGTGTAGATCGTTCCAGCGGAGACGAGGATCTTGTCGGTCTTTACGGTCTGGAAGCCGGTGAAAGAGGCCGTGACGCTGTAGTTGCCGAGCGGGAGATCCTGAAAGAGGAAGGTTCCGGCGCTTGAGCTGACAGTGTTGTGAGTTACGCCGGTGTCGGTCTGGGTGGCAATTACGGTGGCGTTGGCGATGGCCGCGCCGGTGTGGTCGGTGACGGTACCGTTGATGCCTCCGCGGAAGGTTTGGGCAATGCCGGGAAGAGTACAGACGAGGGCTAGAGTGAAGGCAATGAATCTAAGGAGAGTTATTCGTGGTTTTCGTGCTGAACGCATAGTACCTCCGCAAAAATGAGACAAGAATTTCCTGCCCGTCCTGAGGACGGTTTTTTGTGTAATGAATGCAGAAATGCCGGCTTCGCAGCGGGATTGCTGCGGGTACGTCACTGTGTTCCAAAGGCCGAACGGCTAGTTGAAATGTGGCGAAAACGACTGTTTAAGAAAGGAGTTATGCAAACGTAAATTCGCTTTGAGAATTTTGCAAGAATTATTTTGGGACGAACGCACTGAATTCAGGGACGAAGTTCGCACACGATCAAGCGCCATCCATGCGCATTAAAACTCAGTAAATACGCGGCTTTTCGGAGGTTTCCTTGTTGCTTCGGAGGACATTTTTGAAGAGGTTGATGAAGGGTTTTGTATCTCGTGATCAAAACATTCAATCAAACTTGCGAAGTGCGAGGACCGCGTTGAGGCCTCCGAAGGCGAGGGAGTTGGAGAGGGCGATGGGTCGGAGGGGATCGAAGGGGCGGGTCTCTTTGGTGATGACGTCGAGGTTGAGAGTGGTGTCAACGTCGGTGACGCCGTAGGTGAAGGGAAGCTGATTGTGGTGGAGCGCCAGGACCGTAGCCAGGGCTTCGATGGCTCCGGTGGCGCCGATGGAGTGGCCGTGGAGGCTTTTGGTGGAGCTAATGGGGACGGTGGGGGCGATGTCGGGGCCGAGAGCTTTGTGGATGGCTTCGGCTTCGGTGGAGTCATTGGCCGTGGTGCCAGTGCCGTGGGCGTTGATGTAGCCGACCTCGGAGGGTGAGGCGTTGGCGTCTTTGAGTGCGGTGCGGATGGCCTTGGCGGCTCCGTCCGAGTAGGGCTGGGTGATGTGGTGGGCGTCGGCGGACATGCCGAAGCCGACGATCTCGGCGTAGATGGTGGCGTTGCGGGCCTGGGCGCTTTCGAGGGTTTCGAGGGTGAACATGGCGGCGCCTTCGCCTAGGGTCATGCCGTCGCGGTCGGCGGAGAAGGGGCGGCAGAGGGTGGGGGAGACGACTCTCATGCTGTCCCAGGCGCGGAGGAAGCCGAAGGTTAGGGGGGCATCGTGGCCGCCGGCGACGGCTGCGGAGACCATTCCGGAGCGAACCATGTGAAAGGCCATGCCGATGGCGTGGGTTCCGGAGGCGCAGGCGGTTGAGATGGTGAGGACAGGGCCGGTGATGCCGAGGTCGATGGAGACGTGGCTGGCTCCGGCGTTGGCCATGGTGCGGACGACGGTGAGGGGGTGGGCTCGGGCGTCTCGGAGGTAGAGATTGGCGAGCTGGGGCTCTTCGGCCTGACGGCCGGCGCAGGAGCAGCCGAGGATGATTGCGGTGTCTTCGGGGGCGTGGGCCTGGAGGAGGCCGCTGTGCTCGACGGCGTTACGGGCGGCGACTATGCCGAACTGGGCGGCGCGCTCGGTGGCGGTGGCTGTGCCGGTGGACATGTACTGGAGAGGGTCGAAATCGACGACCTGGGCCATCTGGGTGAAACGAACGCCAGGATGGCCTGCGGGGGCCGTCGGGAAGGGCCCGATGGGGGCGATTCCGGTGATGCCGGAGAAGAGTGAATGGCGGAAGTCGTCGACGGTATTGCCGATGGGAGTGACGCAGCCTAAACCTGTAATAACGACACGATTCACGTCGACTGGATCTCCTCGAAGTAGAGCAGTGGAGCTAAGGTGTGGCCACGTTGGCTGGAGGCTTGTTTTCGCGGAGTTGGTGGACGCCGCGTACGACGTCGCCTACGGTCTTGAGGGTGCCGAGTGCGTCGTCTGGGATTTCAATCTTGAAGGTTTCTTCGACTTCGAAGGAGATGTTGATCTTATCGAGAGAGTCAATGTTGAGCTCCTCGAAGGTGGTGTCGAGATTGATCGAGTCGGCAGGGATGTTCTTTGATTTGGCGATGATCTCAATGCAGCGCTTCTCGATGTCGTCCATAAGGCTTACCGCTTTCTCGTGTGGTGTCAGCTCAACTTACAAGGATGCCTGTGCCAGTGTAAAGGCAGCTTGTTAACCGCTGAGCTACTTTAGTTGGAGAGAAAGCACAGTATGGAGGCGAGGAGGCCGCTGGCTCCGGCTAGAGGCACCGGTGGATGACCGATGTGGACCTGAAGGAGATGGGAGAAAAGGGCGGGTCTGCGCTGGAATGTGCTGAGGGTGCGGGTGCGGAGAGCGGGGTGTGTGTCCATTAGAAGCATGGTGCGGGACATCAGCCGTGGGAGACGGTGGATCTTCCGGTGGGCGCGCTCGTAGGCGGGGAGATTTTCGGTTTTGAGGGCCTGGGCGAGGGCCAGGGCCTGACGGAAGCAGAGGGCGAGGCCTTCGCCGGTGACTGCATCGACGGAGCCGGAGGCGTCGCCGATGAGGGCGATGTTTCCAGAGGTGACCCGGTGGAGGCGGCGGGTCAGAGTGATAGAGCCGAGGGGGGTGTCGGTGGGCGGGGCGGATGCGAGACGGACTCTCAGGGCGGGGAAGAGGCTCAGGGCCTGCTGAATACTGGAAAATTTCTCGGTGGCTACAAAGGCGACGCAGATTTCGCTGGACGAGATGGGGGTGACATAGGCCTGGGCGCGGTTGGTCCAGTAGACCTCGACAAAGTCGGTCCAGGGGGCGACGCTGAAGTGCTGGCGTAAGCCGATGCGGCGGGAGCTGGTGGTGGCCCTTTCGAGGCTGGCGCAGACGCGGATGCGGGATTGGGGGCCGTCGGCGCCGACGATCCAGCGGGAACGGAAGTTTTGGTGGTTCGTGTGGACCTGGTTGTCGTCGATCCGCCGGACTACAGTCTGCCAGTGAAATTGGACTCCGAGGTCGACGGCACGGTTGAGGAGGAGCTGATGGAGGAGAGTGCGACGGATGCCGCGACCCGGGCCAGCCGGGAAGGCGGCTTCGCTCGTGGTGGAGTCGTCTAGAAAACGGATTCCACGAAGGAGTGAGCCTTCGGCTGAATCAATGGTGATGCCGAGTTCGGAGAGCGTGGCCAGAGCGTCGGGCAGGAGGCCTTCGCCACAGGCTTTGTCGATGGGAGGCTTCATACCGTCGGCGATTGTGACTTGCAGGCCCTGCGCGGCGGCGGCGATGGCACAAGCTAAACCGGCTGGTCCTGCACCGGCTATGAATACGTCGGATTCTGTGATGGTTGAAGGGCGATTTGCGAGATGTCTAACGTTCATCCGACCTGTTCTCGAGGATATTCAGCGAAAGGTTTCGACAGCGCAACGGATGTAGTACAGGAGCTCAACATTGCAGTTTGACCCTAAGGAGTAGGAAATAGGAAGCGTTCCGACGCAAAGATACTGAAAAAAGACAAGATGTTTACATAACGGAGACGCAGTTATGCTTTAGCGCGCGAATAAGTCGTCGGTGGGTGAGCAGAACGATATTTGCCTGGAACCGCCGCGGTGTAGTTCGAGGCTTACGCCAGAAGCCAGACGCGCCGGCAAATGCCGGCTTCTTCACCACTGAAGAAGGACGAGTTCGGAGCAGAAGGCCGGGCCCATGGCGGCGAGGATGCTGTAACAGCCAGGGGTTCCGGGGTGGTTGAGCAGGTAGTCCTCCATGACGGCGAGGACGGAGGCGGCGGATAGATTGCCAACCTCGCGGAGGCTCTTCCATGAGGGAGCGAGAGCGTTGGGCGGAAGGTTGAGGGTGTTCTCCATAGCTTCGAGAACTTTAGGGCCGCCGCTGTGGAAGATGTAGCTGCAGATGCGGTCCATGGAGAGATTGTTATCGCTGAGGAAGGCTTCGACGTCACCGCGGAGATTCTCGTTGACGACTTTGGGGACTTCTGGGGAGAGGACGATCTTGAAGCCGGTGTCGGTGATGTCCCAGCCCATGATGCGCTCTGTGTTGCGGTAGAAGGTGGAGCGAGTAGAGACGACGCGAGGCGCGGGGTGCTCGATGCTGGTGGGGCGCTTGCCTAGAGGGGTGTCGGCCCCGGCCATGATGACGGCAGCGGCGCCGTCGCCGAAGAGGCCGCAGGAGATGAGGTTGGCGATGGACTGGTCATCGTCCTGCCAGGTGAGGGAACAAAGCTCGACGGAGAGCAAGAGGACGTATTGGTCCGGGAAGGCGCGGACGTAGTCGGCGGCACGGGCAATACCAGCTGCTCCAGCGACGCAGCCAAGGCCGAAGATCGGCGTGCGCTTGACGTTAACGGGGAAGGGCATCCGGTTGATGAGACGTGCATCGACGGTGGGGCTGGAGATGCCGGTGACAGAGGCGAAGAAGATGGCGGAGATGTCGGCGGCGGTGAGGCCAACGCGTTCGAGGGCAGTGGTGATGGCTTGCTCGCCGAGGTCGACGGCGGCTTTGATCCAGGCGTCGTTGGTTTTGGTGAAGGTGTCGAGGGTGGGGTAGGTCTCGAGGGGGAAGACGATGTTGCGGAACTCGACGCCGCAGTTGGCGTGGAGGCGGTTGAGGAGCCGGGGCTCCTCCATTTTGTGCTGCCAGCGATTACGGAGGGCCTCGGTGATGACTGCCTGTGGATAGCGATGGGGCGGATATGCCGTGCCGACAGAGGCGATGCGCATGCTTATGAGGACCCTTTTCGATTACGTGAAGATAAATTGCATTTACCGCAGCCAGCCAATCGTGATCGGCCAGGGAGTGCATCCAGCGTACACGCTGAGTTGAATTTGGTGTGGGATATCTAGTGGGAGGGTGAGAAGAAGGCTAATGGATGCGTGAGAGCTCCTGGGCGTAGAGGGTGTTTTGGGGGTATTCCTTTGAGAGAGCGGTGAGGATGTCGCGGGCTTCCTGGGGGCGGTTGTCGCGGAGGGCGGCGACGGCGAGCATCATGCGGGCGAAGGGGGCGAGGTAGTGGCCCTTCTCGGCGGTGAGGTGAAGGAGACGGAGACCCTCTTCGCGGCTGGTGGAGGCCCCAGAGAAGCTGAGAAGCCAGCGGAGGGGTGCCCATTTGAGGCTGAGCATGTAGTTTTCGACGCCGCTGGCAAGGTGGGCGTCGTAGAGGGTAGGGTCGGCGGCGAGGGCCTGTTTGGAGTACGCGCTGGCCTCCTTGCTGTAGTTCAGAGCGGCGAGGTCGCGCTTTTCGATCATGAGGGCGTAGTCGGAGCGCATGCCGGAGATGAGGGTTTTGACATAGAGAGCGTTGGCGTCTTTGGGGTTGCGCTGGAGAGCGGTGTCGGCGAGGCGGCTGGCCTGATCGGTGCGGTCGTCGAAGTGCTTGCGGACGATCGGGTCGGGAGTGAGGCGGTCGCGGTTGTCGAAACGGCTCTGATCGGCGAAGAGCTGTACGTCGATGACATGGAGGCGGTTAAACTCGCCGAATAGCCAGGCGGCGGCGTCGGAGACTGGGCCCATGGGGTCAGCGGGGTTGGAGGTCATCCACTGCTCAAATTTGAGGTGGGCGTCCAAGAATTGGAGGTTGTACATGTCGTGGTAACCGTCGTTGAGTGGGTTACCGGTGAGTGGGGATGCGGGGAATGCAGCGGTGGTCGCAAGGAGAAGAAGCAACAAGAGAATTGGAGTGTAACGGCGGCGGGTGGATTTTGCTTTCAACTGTGAGGAGATGGCATGTACCTCTACTGACATTGTTGTCCCTTATATCGTATCGCTGCGTGGGGACTGGTCCCCATGTTAAGACTCGGAAGCGCGGACTTTGGGTGACCGACCTCCTTCTCTTGAGATTCCAGAGTGAGAGTGGGGGCTGTACCCCTTCCGTTGCTATGAGACCCATGTTTTTGGAACTGCTGCTTGCAAAGCCTTGCAGGTTTTTATACGGGATGGGAGGCAAATTATTGATTCTATTGCGCTGTATTTTGGTGCTCCAGTTGCTTACTGAGGTGGGTGAGAAAACTTGGAGCAAATGTGGGATCCCTTTGCGGGATTTTTACGAGCGACAAGTGCTTTGCCATGAGCTTTATGCGTCTGGCGCTGCAGTAATGCTCAGCCCGACGTGGAACGACTGAGGCCGGGAGGTTGCCGGGAGCGGCTTCCTAGCGCTTAGGTTACATGGAATCTTTTGGTCGCCAGGTTTCCTGGCGACTTTCGTTTTAAATTGAGGGCTCTGGAGGGAAATCCCGGCATTCACCGGGGCTTTACTGGTTTAACCGATCCGCCCTGCAGGGATCACCCTTGGGTCGTCACGGCAACGGCTTGTTTTTTGGCTTTTTCTTCCAAATACCAGGCTACTGTCTTCCGTAGACCCTCGTGAAACTGCGCCTTGGGCTGATAGCCAAGTTCCTTGGTGGCACGGCTGATATCCGCAAGCGAGTGCTTGATGTCGCCCTCACGGGGAGGGCCATAGTTTGGCTTGCTGGAGAAGCCGATCTGATCGGCGATGGCCGCATAGACATCATTCAGGGTGTGGCTCTTTCCGGTACCAACATTGAAGACGCGACCGGTGGCCACCTCGCTCGGAGCCACGCAGGCCAGTAAATTGGCGCTGACGGCATTGTCGATGAAGTTGAAGTCACGGCTGGTGAGACCGTCACCGAAGATGGTGGGGGTTTCGCCGGCCATCATCTTGTAGGTGAACTGGGCGATCACTCCAGAGTAGGGTGAGTCCGCGGCCTGGCGGGGGCCGAAGATGTTGAAGTAGCGGAGACAGATTCCCTCTAACCCATATGCCCGATAGAAAGACTGGATGTAGTACTCACATGTGAGTTTCTGTACTGCGTAAGGCGAAAGAGGGCGGGGCAACATGTCTTCCTGCTTGGGCTGCGTGGGTTGGTCTCCGTAGGCTGAGGAGGATGCCGCGTACACGATGCGGCGAACACGCGCGTCGCGTGCGGCGAGGAGCAGGTTCAGGGTTCCGTTTATGTTGGACTCATGCGAGGTGACAGGGTCCTTCACGGAGCGTGGAACGGACGCGAGGGCTCCCTGGTGGAGAATGTAGTCAATGCCTTCACAGGCGGACTTCAGCCCGGCGGCGTCTCGTAGATCCATTTGCTGGAACGAAATTGCATCTCGAATGTCGGCGAGATTATCAAGGTTTCCTGTCGAGAGATTGTCGATCCCTTGTACGTAGTGTCCCTGGTCAACGAGAGTATGGGCCAGAGAGGACCCGATAAATCCTGCGATTCCTGTAATCAGATAACGAGCCATCGATCCTCCACCCGAAGTCGTTCGCCGGGGCGTATCAAAAAATTGTGTTGCATCGGAAGCGTTCCCATTTAGCGACACCCGACGAAGCGTTCCAATGCGAATTCAGCAGTCAGTGTAAGCATCAAGTGTTTCTGGCGAAGCCGTTCGGGTCGATGCAACTTTTGTGCAGTTCGCGCAGATTGTGCCACGTCCAACCTGACCCGACGCCATAAAAGATACGTGCTTAAATACTATATTCAACCTTATTGCGAGAGGCATCCCTCTGCGTCTTCGAGAGGGGACTACAACGGATCAAAATGGGTTATGCGTGGCGATTATCAGCCCAGATGCGGCCTCAAGAAAAACACAACAGCAACAGACTGGATGCGATAATCCAGACATGCTGACTACAAACCAAGTCGTCCTACCGAAGATTGCCCAGGAGCGCCTCAAGCGTCTCGAGAGCCGCACAGCCAAAATCGGAGTCATTGGGCTCGGATATGTTGGGCTGCCGCTTTCACTGCTTCTTTCTGAGGCTGGTTTCAAAGTAACGGGCTTCGACATTGATACCAATAAGGTGACGGATCTGGAAGCCGGTCGATCCTATATTTTCCGCATTCCGCAAGAGGAGATTCAGGGGGCGCGGCAACATGGGTTTACGGCGACGACGGACTTTTCCCATCTGTCGGATCAGGACGCCATCATCATGTGCGTTCCCACGCCGCTGACGGAGCACCGGGAGCCGGACCTGAGCTACGTGGAAAATACGACCAGGGCCGCGGCGCCGTGGATTCAAGAGGGCCAACTGGTCGTGCTCGAAAGTACGACTTACCCCGGGACGACGGAAGAATTGATGATTCCGATTCTGGAAGCCGAGAACTTGCATGGGCTGAAAGTTCAGGGCAAGGGCACGGCGGCAGAACAAGGAGTCTTCTATGTGGCCTTCTCTCCGGAACGAGAAGATCCGGGCAATGTAACCGTAGCGAGACACAATATTCCGAAGGTCGTCGGCGGCCATGAAGAGATAGCGACCGAGCTTGCCGCAGTGTTGTATGAAGGGATATTTACACGGTCTGTCCGGGTGTCTTCGACGCGTGTAGCCGAGATGACCAAACTGCTCGAGAACATCTATCGGTGCGTGAACATCGCGTTGGTGAATGAGCTGAAGCTGCTTTCGTTGCGCATGGGTGTGGATATATGGGAGGTCATTGATGCAGCTTCGACTAAGCCCTTTGGTTTTCATCCTTTCTATCCTGGCCCAGGGCTTGGCGGGCACTGCATTCCGATCGATCCTTTTTATCTGAGTTGGAAGGCGAAGGAATATGACTTCAATACGCGGTTCATTGAGTTGGCTGGAGAAGTCAACGAGTCAATGCCGGCCCATGTGGTGCAATATGTAGCGAAGGGGCTCAACGAGCACAAGAAGGCCGTTAACGGTTCAAAGGTTCTGATGCTCGGAATGGCCTACAAAAAGGACATCGACGATTTGCGCGAATCTCCTTCGCTTACGGTGATCGAATTGTTGCGTGAACAAGGTGCGGAGGTTCTCTACAACGACCCCTATTTTCCGACGGTTGGCAGAGGGCGACACTACAACCTCAATATGACCTGTACGCCGTTGGAGGATCTTGAACAATACGACTGCGTTCTGATCATGACGGATCACTCCGACTACGACTACGAAGATATTGTCAGCCATTCGCAGTTAGTAGTGGATTCACGTAATGCAACGAAAGGAATTCAGTCGGGTAAGATTGTTCGCTGTTAGGCAAGCTGGCGATGTGAAGGAAAAGTATTGGGTGGGATAGCAGAAGCAAGGGGAGACCCCTGCTTCTGCTATTTTAGCAAGTAGGTTTGTAGGTGGCGGCAAAAGGAAACGTCACTCTGTGGAAACTAACTAAGTCGAAATTCTTGCCCTCGTCATATATGGCGCTGGACGAGATCGTTCTTTGCGATACGTACCGGGTTTCGAGACCTGAACTAAACCACATAAAAAATTGCACCCGTGTTCATTTTTCAACAGACGATGGTACGGGTATCACATCTAGGCGTCGCCGTCCTATCTGTTGCGTGATTAAAATGAGCGGAAACTAGCAGAGAATCAATCTTTAGCTAAGGCGATCATAACGACTAACTTACGAGTTTTTAACGGTGTTGTATTTAATAAAATCCCCTCTGTGGTTGCGGCTGAGGAACGAATGCCGGAAATTTTATCCAGCATTTAATTGCGAGGAGAACAATATTGATGTGATGTGATATAAGAAACGAGTAACCTTTCCAAATGATCGCCACGGAGTTGTGTTGTGGCTGTTTTTTTACTCTGCCGGTTCTGATGACTTTAGGAGATCTGCTCGCTAGAGCTATCTTTTCTCAGGAAGGCATGAGTATTTGTTCGATATGTCAGTGTTAACCTCCCCGAAAGTAATCCCCATCACAAAACAAATAAGGGCATCAGGCAAGATGTTGGGCCTCTGCTTCTGTCTTGACTTGAGACGCATGTGAGACCAGCCGCCTATAGTGTCGGACTAGTTCCCTACCACCAAAGTGGGATGTCCAACTCCATAGGAGGCATAGTTTTGCACTGCAAGTAACGCTAGGCTCCTAACTTAGATTTACCTAAACCTGGTATCTCCGGAACTGCTTAGTCGTGTCTTATCGCGGTGTAACACTCTGGCGCTTTTGCCACCTTGTGATGAGCTAGGTAACCCATAAGTTGCACTCAAACCTACTCATATAACTACAATGGCGGCCGATTTTAGCTGTAAGTCTTATCTAAGACGCAGGGCCATGAAGTATTTCCACCGGCTTGTTCGGGCCGAGTAATTTCAACCGAACTCAGAGGTGCGTTTTGAGAAAAGTATTAAGGACGATTGCGACGAGCATTAGCATTTCTCTCTACTTATTTGTTCTGGGATGTGGAGACCCCGCACTTTCTCAATCCGGGGCCCCGAGTATCAGCCAAATTTTCCCGCAGACTATTGCAGTGGGTACGCAAAGCCAGATCATCAAGGTGACGGGACAGCATTTTGCGAACCAGGCAGCCATTCTCTGGAATGGGCACGCACTTCCCACGACCGTTGTCGATTCCAATACATTGTCTGGGGCAGTTCAAGGTAGCAATCTCGCCGCTCCCGCTACTGTTCAGTTGAAAGTGCAGAACTTGGATAATGGGCAACAATCGCAACCTATGCCAGTAACGGTGGCAGCGGCTGCTACGTCGTCCAGCCAACTCGTAATCAACTCGGTCGCTGTTCCCGGAGCAATGGTGAATCAACCATATGCCAGCGCGTTCGGTGCGAGTGGAGGCACTCCTGCGTACACATGGTCGATCACGTCTGGACAATTGCCGACGGGTCTCTCTCTTGTGGCATCGACCGGCGTAATTTCCGGTATACCGACAGTCAGCGGGACGTTCAACTTCACCATCTCGGTAGCGGATTCAGCAAGCCCGGCACAGTCTGTCTCGACGTCGGCCTCGATCACTGTCTCGTCTTCACAGCTGACGATCCTATCCCCACAGTTTCCCTCCGGAGGTGTCGGCACGGCTTATTCGATTGCCATGAAAGCTGCTGGCGGCACACCTGCATACACATGGTCCATTACGTCCGGCCAACTGCCGACAGGGCTCTCGATGGGATCATCGAGCGGCGTGATATCCGGTACACCGACAGTTGGTGGTACCTTCAAATTCACCATCTCGGTCGCGGATTCAGCAAGTCCAGCACAGTCGATCTCGACGTCGGCCTCGATCACTGTCGCGTCTTCACAACTGACGATCTCGTCCCCACTGTTCCCCTCCGGAGGTGTCGGCACGGCTTATTCGATTGCCATGAAAGCTGCTGGCGGCACACCTGCATACACATGGTCCATTACGTCCGGACAATTGCCGACAGGGCTCTCGATGGGATCATCGAGCGGCGTGATATCCGGTACACCGACAGTTGGCGGTACGTTCAATTTCACCATCTCGGTTGCGGATTCATCAAACCCGGCACAATCAGTCTCGACGTCGGCCTCAGTCAGTGTCGGATCTTCTCAGCTGGCGATCACGTCCTCAGTGCTATCCGCTGGGATTGTCGACACGGCTTATTCGACGGCTTTACAGGCAAGTGGCGGAACACCGGCTTATACCTGGTCGATTGCCGCAGGTAGTCTGCCTGCAGGGCTCACTCTGGCCGCGACCACCGGTGTAATTTCGGGTACACCAACGGCTTCTGGAACCTCTAAATTCATTGCAAGTCTGACGGACAACAGCAATCCGGCACAAACGCAGTCCGCTGCGATGACAATCACAGTAGCCGCGGCACAGCAGCCTACGGGGCCTGGAACAACCTGGTACATTCGCCCTGATGGAGGCACACGTTACTCCTCAAACCAGCCAACCGGGCAGTGCGACGGCAAGGGCGACAATGCGTACTCCGGCTCAGGCACTAATCAACACTGTGCGTTCAGCGACTATCGTTATCTTTGGGATGATCAGAGTTATGGGAACTCTGCATGGGTGATTGCCGGCGGCGATACGGTCATCATTCGCAACGGCCCGTGGCGGGTTGGCTACAATCAGGGTACGAGTGCGAACGACGTATGGTGTGCTGGGGGTACCGGCCCATTCAACTGCATCAATCCGACCGTTCCTGCCGGAAGCGCTGCACAGCACACCCGTATTCTTGGCGAAAACTACGCAAGTTGCAGTCATTCCAATATGACGCAGCTATATGGCGGCTTTGGAGTTGGAGTCGTTCTAAATCTAGGTGGGGCGCAGTATGTCGATGTCCAGTGCTTAGAAATAACACGCCACTCTCAATGCATCCGACACGGTTTTCCAGCGTTTCCAAGCGGATGTAGCAGCAGTTACCCACTAGACGATTATGATTCCGAGGGCATTACCACCGACGTGAACACACACGATGTCCTGCTTCAGGATTTGTGGATTCATGGTCACACAGACCGCGGAATTATTGGCCCCATTGGCGGTGTTGTCACGGCAGAACGGGTGGATATTGCCTACAACGGCATGGCTGGATGGGACTTCGATGATGGCAACGCCACTCCGATGGGACCAGGCTCGGTTTTGAACTTCAAAGACTCCGTAATCGAGTGGAATGGATGCAATCAGGAGTATCCCATCACCCATACATATCCTGTGATCTCTTGCTACAGTCAGAGTACAGGGGGATATGGTGATGGCGTCGGAACACCAGCAGGAACAGGATTAGACGTGAATGTTGATCACTCCATCTTCCGCTACAACACTCAAGACGGCATTGACCTGGGGCACGTCGATACAGGGACGCATGCTCTCAGCATCACCAACTCGACCTCATACGGAAACAATGGCGGTACATTCAAGTGGGGTGCGGACTTCACTACAGTAACCTTCGAGAACAACATAGCTCTTGCCAACTGTTTGCGTATGTCTGCCCCCATGACTGGCGCCCCGAGTACCTATAACACCAATCTGGGCGATTTCTGCCGCGCTGAGGACGCTATCTCTTTCAACTTCAAGCAAGGCGGGACTGCGCTGTTCGCCAACAACACCATCGTCAGCTATGCCCCCACAACCTTCGATATAGATTGTTGGGACACCAGTTGTTCGTCGAGTACATTCACCTTCGAGAACAACCTCGTGCTCGGATACGACAACTCCAGTACCTACAACATGGGGGGGCAGGTAGGCGGCCCCGGAGGATTTTATTATCAACATTCCATCGGAAATACTGTCAGAAACAATAATCTGTATCATGGCATAAGGACGATTTCCTGCCCGACTGGGTACACAAATGAGATTTGCGCGGATCCGCTTTTTGTCAACGAGCCTACATGGAATGGAGAAGCGAGTCTCGATAACTTCAATTTCAACCTGACCTCGGGTAGTCCGGCGAAGGGGGCAGGAGCTTTGATTCAAAACCTGACCACCGACCAGTACGGTACAACTCGGTCAAATCCTCCGTCAATCGGAGCAGTGGAGTAGTGAAACAATGTTCAGGAAGACCGTGTGGACTCTTTTAGTGGTATTCGTCGCACTGCCACTCTTCGGAGAAACATGGTACATTCGCCGCGATGGCGGAACGCGGTACTCTTCAAATGCGACTTCGGGGCAATGCGACGGTAAGGCAGACGCCCCGTATCCAGGCTCAGGTAAGAATAAACATTGTGCCTTCAAAGATTACCGTTATCTCTGGGACGATCAGAGCTACGGAAACTCCAAATGGGTCATTGCGGGTGGAGATACCGTTATCGTCCGCAACGGCCCGTGGCGGGTTGGCTACGATCAAGGTGCAAGCGCGCGTGATGTGTGGTGTGCGGGGGGGAACGGTCCATTCAGTTGCGGCAATCCAACGATCCCAGCTGGAACCTCTGCACAGCATACCCGCATCCTTGGCGAGAACTACGCAAGTTGCAATCGTTCCAATATGACGCAGCTATTTGGCGGGTTTGGAGTCGGAATCGTTCTCAATCTCGGTGGAGCGCAGTATGTTGATGTCCAGTGCCTAAACATAACCCGTCACTCTCAATGCGTCCGGCACGGTTACCCGGCAGTTCCTAGCGGATGTAGTAGCAGCTATCCGCTGGACGATTATGACTCCGAAGGGGTCGCCACCGATGTAAAGACACATGACGTCCTGCTACAGGATCTCTGGATTCATGGCCATACAGACCGTGGTGTTATCGGCCCTATCGGAGGGGTTGTCACGGCGGAACGTGTGGATATCTCGTACAACGGCATGGCCGGCTGGGACTTCGATGACGGTAACGCAACACCGATGGGGGCAGGCGCAGTCTGGAACTTCAAAGACTCCACAATAGAGTGGAGTGGATGCAATCAGGAGTATCCCATGACCCATACCTTTCCTGTTATCTCCTGCTATGGTCAGAGCACCGGAGGGTATGGAGACGGTGTAGGAACACCAGTCAAAACGGGGCTCGATGTGAATGTTGATCACTCCACCTTCCGCTACAACACTCAGGATGGACTTGATCTGGGACACGTCGATACGGGGGAACACTCTCTCACCATCGCCAACTCAATCTTCTATGGCAACAGTGGAGGTCAATTCAAGTGGGGTGCGAACATGACCAAAGCGACCGTGACCAACAATCAAGTTGTCGCGAACTGTATGAGACTGTCCGCTCCGATGGACGGCGCGCCTGCCACATTTAACGCAAATTTGGGCGATTTCTGCCGAGCTGGAGACGCCATTTCTTTCAACTTCAGGAGAAATGGAACTGCGCTTCTGGCAAATAATTCTATCGTCACTTATTCGCCGGTAACCTTCGACGTGCAATGCTGGGATCGCAAACCAGATTCTCCAGCGTTAGACTGTTCAAGTTCTTCGCTCACGATGAAGGACAATATCGTCCTCGGATATGACAACCCCAGCACCTATAATTTGGGAGGGAAGCCTGGAGGGCCCGCGTTGCTCTACGGCGACCCAATAGGGCATGTCGTTCGAAACAATAATCTCTATTACGGTATCAGGGGTATTCGGTTACAGGTAGCTCTCTCTACTGAGCACTGGGGCGATCCCCAGTTTGTCTCCCAACCTCACTTCTCGAAGGAACAGGATTTGGATAACTTCAACTTTCACCTGTCTCCAACGAGCCCCGCGCACGGTATTGGCGCTACTCCGCAATGAGTGTTTTTGTGCTCCAAAAGCGTCAACGATTGCTTACAACACACCGCATGAGCAGCGATCCTGCAGTCCGGATACTGCCTATATCGAATGGATAAAATGCTAGTGCTCGCAGCGAACTACACACCGCTGCCCATGGTTGTCGGCGAATTCCCAGGGTTTCAGCACGTTGTTTGTATGCCCGGCTCAAAGCAACGCGCCGGGCTATCATGCCGCAACCTGGGGAACCATAGTGTTTCTCAATAAATTGCCACTGCGCCTTCAACATCCGGTCAGGGTCCGTTGTCATCGAATTGGGCGAGGTTCTATAAAGCGCAATTACTTTGGGCACAAGTGCGACCTCATACCGCAGAGCAATCCTGACCCAAAGATCTCGATCTTCGGTGGCCCGCAAGCTCTCATCAAATAAGCCCACATCGTCGACGCAGCTCCTGCGGAACGTTATGGTCGGGCAAGGAAGGTCAACTCTACGCATGTAGATATAAGGGGCGATTCGTCCTTCGGCGTGTTTGTGTCTGCGAGCAAACGTATCTATGATCATGCCCTCTTGATCGATGCGAGAGATGAAACCATGCGACAATCCCACTTGCGGACGATTTTCAAAACTTCTCAGAGATTCAGACAGCCGGCAAGGCAGCCACACATCATCAGCATCAAGCAAGGCCAGAAACTCGGCGGAAGAATTTCGTATAGCCGTATTTCGTGCCGCAGGAAGACCTGCGTTCGTTTGTTTCACATATTTCAGTTTCGGACCAAGTTGCTTGGTGTACGGGGAGACAGTTTCATCAATATTGTCGGTACTGCCGTCATCTACGAGCAGTATTCTCCAATCCTCAAATGTCTGCGCCATGACGCTTTCAATCGCGAAGGGGAGATACCTGCTGGCGTTGTATGCGGGTATGATGACATCGACCTTCGGCATTTTACGCAGCGTCTCCTAGGCATCCAAACATCTCAGACAGTGGTGGTTATAACGGAGTTAGGAAGTGTATTCCGAAACCGATGCGGTCAAGCTGCTTTTCCTCAAGAAAAGCCACCCCACATGCTCTAAACCAAAGGCACGTAATCCCTATCACGATCTAACTAACCGAGTTCGATCAATTGTCACATATTTTCTCAATCGTTCGAAAGTCGAGGCGTTTTCTTCCAATAGGGCATGAAGTTATTCGCCGAGGTCGCAGATCAAAAGGGATGAGCAGTTTGCTCATGTACTAAGAGTGGCGTTGTGAAACGCATCCTCTTGTGTTATCACGGAGATGCTCTATTAATAAATTCTCCCCTGAGGCACGATCGATTTCACGGGAAGGTTTTCCGCTTGGGCAGCATGCAAACCCAGTACTACAACACAAATAAGGAGAAGACTCAGGATGTTTTTTCGCGCTAGGCGAGCCATGAATAGGGCTTGGTTCGACTTTGAGTGCCGTGCTCTCCTCGATACACCTCCACTTCCTTCTAATGATGACAGCTTTACGCTCGTCTCCATGACATGCCATGGAGAACTCATGATGTATCTCGCAGCGGCCAAATCATTCTGTCACCATCTTGGGAGCACCCCAAAGATCGTCCTCCTTAGCGACGGTTCGCTAACGGAATCGGATCAGGTTAAGATATCGACACATTTTCCAAATGTGAAAATGATGCATATTGACGATGTTCCAAAGGGCCGAGTGCCAAAGGGAGGGTCTTGGGAGTCCTTTCTTCTTGTAACAGATATCATTCAGGATTCTTACGTTGTGCAACTCGACTCCGACACCCTCACGATGAACTCTATTCCTGAGATCAGGGAGTGCATCGATGCCGGCAGAAGTTTTACCCTCCTTGGCGATCGGTCGTACCCGGAGGTTGAGTCGATGGTGGATGCAAGCCGCCGAGCACGAGACAATTCCAGCACAATGGTTCAGGCGGTCTGTGAAAAGTCCTTCGATCAACTCCCTGAAAGCGCATCTCTGAAATACGTCCGTGGCAACGCCGGCTTCATCGGGTTTCCCAAAAAATCCATAGACAGAGAACGAGTCGAATGGTTCTCCGATCTCATGCGAAGCCTGGTTAAGGGGAAATGGGATGAATGGGGAAGCGAGCAAGTAACGACAAACCTTCTCATTGCGAATCTGGACGGCGCTTACCCGTTGCCATCCCCTAAATATCTAGGGTACTGGGCTCATGCTGACATTCCGTATGACAGTGCATCGTTCCTTCACTTCATAGGCCCCTACCGCTACGCAAATGGTTTCTATATTAAAAAAGCCAAACAGGCGATTGAGGCTTTAAAGAACACTTGAGCGATGGAGCCGCAACGCTACATCCCTCCATGAGTAGTACAACTAAAGCTGACTGCATCGAGCTTGGGAGTACACCTACTTTGATTCCGCTCTCTAGCCGGTTGGTAAGGCGAACAACGAGATTTCGCCAACGCAATTTCTAAGCATCTAGCTGGATGGCTGGGTACGACCTGCTGTCAGCTCGGGTCGAGTAGGTTTTTGTAAGTGGCGGTGATGCGATCCATCATGGCTCCAGTGGTAAAGGATTCTGCTACCAACGCTTTTCCCAATGCACCCATTGTCTTTGCCCGAGACGGATCCGATAGCAAATGGGTTATAGCTGCTGAAAGTGCCGAAGAGTCTTCCGCGGGGACAATGAAGCCAGTAACACCATCTTTCACGGCTTCTGCATTTCCGCCGACGTTGGTTGCAACGACCGGAAGAGATGCCGCCATGGCCTCGATAATGGCATTGGAGAAGCCTTCGCTGCGAGAGGGAAGGACGAAGATGTCGGCGGCAGACAAATGTTCGTCCATATCTGTAATGCCACCAATGAAATGGAAACGATTAGAGAGGTTCAGGTTTCGGACGAGGGTTTGCAGTTCTGCGAAGTAGTCATGCTCAAGCACTTCGCCAGCAATGCTGAACGAAACGTCGGGAAAGCGCGGCGCGATGGATGCGGCAGCCTTGATGAAGATGTCGTGGCCTTTCACCCGACGGATATTTCCTACGGTGGTGACGAGGAGTTTGGCGGAGGTCTTAGAAGGTTTGGAGGTATTCCGAACGGAGAGGTCGAGACCGTTGTAGATAGTCTGGACCCGAGCGGAATCGATTCGATCTACTTCGATGCAGTGCTGGCGGACTTGTTCCGACACGGCGAAGACCGCATCAGGAGCGCCGGCCATGAGTCTATAGGCGATATGGTGCTTACGGGTTCTGAGTATCCCCATGTCTCTGCGGCTCCATATCAGCTTTGCCTTTGACAGCGCTTTTGCGACAAATCCGGCCCAGATATCAGAACTCTCAAAAAAAGTCTGAACGATCTGGATTTGTTGTTGCCTGAGGAAGCGTCTTAAGTCGAGAGCAGCGCGAAACGCCGCGAGATCGTACGTGCGCTGCAAGGGTAGCAGGTAGATAGGGCACGGAGACGATTTGAGGGCTGCGCTATCGGGATGAACGGAAAAGGTCAGGATCGATGCGCGGTATCCGTACTGTGGTAGAAGGGCCGCGAGCTTAAGTACAATTCGCTCTCCACCGCCAAGGGTCTTGGGAAACTGATCGAGCACAAGCAGTATGTGGGGCAATGCAGCATAATTCGCGTCGTTCAGTCTTGAATCTTTCTGCGGTACGACGGTGATCATCCTCATTTAGGAATTTCCAGCGAGCAATTTCTGTGGAAGCAGATTGAAAAGATGGCGAACACGATAAAACTCTATCGATAGGCCAAGTATGGGTTGACCGCGATGCTGGAATCAACGTTGCCAGATTCTGTGGTTGGTTCCGACGCGCTGAACTCCATCGCGCGAATCGCAGCTGCAACGAGAATCCATAGTGGACCGGTGATCTCAATGTAAGTCCATCGATCGCCAAAGAAATTAGCAACAATACTGGCGCAAGTCGCAAGAAATAGGCCAAGACCAAGGCCTTGATAGAGTGGATCGGTTGCGCGCCTGAAGAGCCGAAAAGATATAGCGAGCATTTGTTGAAGCAGGAAAAGGGCCATAATCATGCCGATAATACCGGTTTCCACCATAACCTTGACATACCAATTGTGAGTGTCTTTCAGATCGCCAACGTGTTCTCCCAATTGAAAGGTTGCGAAACCATCTCCTACGATGGGACTGCGCGCAATTGACTTCTCCGCATCCTTCCAAAGATCAACTCGTTCCTGGGCAGAGGCTTCGAGTTCTCCGCTGGAGTTCTGGGTCATATTGACACGCTCGCGCACGGCAGTAGGGACGACAGCCTGCCAGGTCAGCAGGAAGGCCCCGAGGAGCAGAAGGAGTTTTCGGTCCTTCAATAAGCCAAGGACAAAGACGCTAAAGAGCACCGCGAGATAACCCGCGCGCGAGAAAGTGTACATGGCAGCCCCCAGCGTGACCGCTACGAGCAGGTAGCCGAATAATTTGATCTTTTTTCGTTTGACAAATTGCACAAATCCCCAAAAAAACATACCAAACTGGGCCAGAAATGCCGCTGTTTGATTGGAGCCATAACCTAGGGGGCCACCCCCCCGTTTGTCCTCATCAAAGTTTGTCCATGTTCTTGACAGGCTCTCGAACAAGCTACTTCTGTCGATGAACAAAAGGGAAACGGCGGTCAGAATCACGATAGTTCTGACGGCTTTGCGATCTTCGATAACCAGACCTGCTGCTACAAAGATCAGGGGAATGAGCATGTAGTCTTTCCACGTAACGAAGTTGGCATCCGAGAGCCAAAGTGGTAGCGGGGCATTTACGAGCCCAACGCCGATCCACATCGAGAAATAGAGATAGACGCCAAAGACAAACCAGATCAGGTAGAGCTTTGATTTTGGAAGGTGTTTACCGTGGATGAGCGCCCCGACGATGACGGCAATAACAAGGAAAGTCAATATGTTGCTACCGAGAGGAAAATCGAGGAAGTGGTCCCGCATCGTGCGATACGGCAGAAATGGCATCATGTAATAGAGACCGAGGAGAGGCCTTCCTCCCAACGAGACGAGGCACATGACCCAGAAGCCCAAATAGGCGACCAGCGGAATATAGTGTCCAATGCCCGTTCCCAAGGTGAATCTCCCCGACACCTGCGTACGATGACCGCAAGACTGACAGAACTAGTTTACTAAACCCACACTCTATTTCGGCCCGCAACGAAATTGTAGAACGCAAGTGCTGCGGCCGCGTTGAGCATGACGAAAGTGTTGGCGATTGCGACTGGCTTCAATTTTCTGGTGGATGGACTAAGGGATCCAAGAACGGCTAAAACGTAAAAGAGTATCTGAAGCCAGAAAATCGTCCGAAAAAATGGTCCGGTGGCCATCGCGGAGGTTACGAGCATGAGGACCAGCAGCAGTGGGACCAGAAGTCGCAGAAGCTTATGGCTAATGAAACGAAAGAGCAGAGGGTTCGACGGGGAAAGTAGCCATGGAGATAGTCGCAACAACTGGTAATTTCCTGTCAGGGTCCGGACTTTACGCGAAAACTCTTTTCCTTTTTCACTGAAAAGCCGATCACGGGCTATCGCTGAGGGTTGAAAAATGACTCGTTTTCCGGTACGAGCCACATTCATCGGGACAAAAACATCGTCCAGGATGGTTCCATCGGGTATCTCGGTGTAGAGTTCACGACGTATGGCGTAGATGGCTCCGGTGACTCCGACGACAGAGCCTGATGCAGATTCGAGTTTACGCACAATCTTTTCGATCTTCCAGTAGATGCCGAGGGCATCGGATGACTGCGCTGCGGACGCTGATTCGAGCAGCAGCTCTCCGCTTACGGCGCCTACTGTTGGATCGGCGAAGCAGGCGACCAATTCGGAGACTGAGTCCAACTCGACAAACTGCCGCGCATCCAGGAAGACGAGAATTTCACCAGTGGCGCGCTTTACAGCCTCATTCAGAGCGCCCGCCTTTCCGTGGGACTTGTCGAGGATGACGGGACAGATATGGGAAGCTTGTTCCTGCAGAATGCTGGCGGTTCGATCTGTCGATCCATCAGAGGCAATGACAATCTGAAGACGGTCTTTAGGGAAGTCCAGCCGGCGAAGATTCTCCAACTTGGCAGGGAGGTTCGCTTCTTCATTTCGGGCGGCGATGATAATAGACACGGTAGGTGAGATGGATTTCCGGAGGATAGGCCGCCCGCACAGGCAGGCAAGTAGCCAAAGCCAGATGGCATAGCCGAAATATGCGTAGGCTACCAACGCGGCGCAAAGCCAGAAGAGCAGCTTCACTGTATGCTCCGGTAATGCGTTCTTACATTGACGGGGGATGGGACGCGCCAACTGAAGCGCGGTCCGTGGTCGGCAAAAAAAACTCGCGGATGAACGCTCCGTAGGGCGGGTACAACATCGTGTTGTGAGCGAGTGCTCTCAGGGGCCACAAATCCTCTCGATGCGTACAGCTGCGCAAGGTATACCGCGGTTCAATCGAGGACGCTGCTTTTACTGATGATACGCCATCCGCAGGATGGAAAAAGGAAGTGCTTTGATACGAAAGTGGTAGGGGAAACGACGATGCCGAATGCCATCATTGGATCTGATATCGAGTGCATCACTTTTAGCTTTGGGCCATGACACTGCTACCATCACTTTGCGCACGTAAATATCAATAGCGGTTTCTGAAAACGATTAGTCGAGATGTTTTCGTTACGGTCTGAAGTCGGCGCAAAGGAGTTTTAAGCTTGCAGTTGCGTTTAAGGCACATTGCGCGGAGCGTTCTATCCAACTGGTTTGCGACGGCTGCCACTCTGGCAACCGGCTTTTTCCTGGCGCCATTTATCGTCCATCGGTTGGGAAATGTCGCTTATGGCGTCTGGGTCCTGGCGATCTCTTCCGTTAATTATTTGAGTATCCTCGATCTGGGCATGGCCAGTTCCGTGGTGAGGTTTGTTTCCCTGGGATACGCCACACAAGACCACGAAGGAGCTTCCGAGGCTCTGTCGGCGGTGCTTTGGGTTCGGTTGCAAATTGGTGGTTTTCTGCTTTTGTTGAGTGGCGTGCTTGCGGCAGTTTTTCCGCTCGTCTTCAAAATCCCTCCGGCGCTGGCCGTCGATGCGCGAGAAGCGATCCTGATCATTGGGGTCACGGCCACAATTTCTATGTCGTTCGGAGTCTTCAGCTCAACACTTTCTGCGCTGAACCGGTACGATCTGCGGAGCTATGTGGCGCTGACCCAACTAGCTCTGCGCGTGACTGGCGTTGTGACCGTATTGCGTGCTGGTCATGGCATTGTTGCCGTCGCCCTTTGTGAGCTTTTCGCAGCTGTAGTGGGCAACGGTTTGCTGATGTTCACTGCGCGGAGGACATACCCAGAGCTAAAAATACGGCTAACAAAGCCCAGATGGGAAGTTCTTCGCAATATCTGGTCCTACAGCATCTATGCATTCCTACAAACTATAGCGGTCCAACTGGTTTATCAGTCAGACAATCTCGTGGTTGGCGCGTTTGTTTCGGCTGCAGCCGTAACCTTCTACTCCATTGGAAACTCCTTGTGCCGTTATACAGATCAGGTCGTCGCTGCCATGACCACGACATTTACTCCCGCCGCAAGCACGTACGAAGCACGAGGCGATACCTCAGGCTTGCGAGCTCTTTATTACAATGGAACCCGGGCAGCCATGGCTTTCTCCCTGCCGATCGTTATCACACTGATCATTCGTGGTGGCAGCTTTATCGGGGTGTGGATGGGGCCTCAGTACTCCAAAACATCGGGAACGGTATTGGCCATTCTGGCGACAGCGCTCATGTTTTCCTTGCAGAACACTACTGCGATAGCGATCGCTTTCGGGGTTGAAAAACATCAGGCGCTTGCCAAGTGGGCAATGGGAGAGGCCATAGCAAATCTGACGCTCAGTGTTGTTCTGGCGCGCAAGTTTGGACTCTACGGCGTGGCAGTCGGCACGCTTGTGCCAAGCCTGTTTATTCATCTCATTTTGTGGCCGCGTTATGTATCTCGGCTCGTAGACGTTAGTTATGTTCAGGTTTTTCGGAATCTTTGGGGGCCGATCCTTCTCTGTGCCGTGCCGTTTGCTGCTGCCTCGTATGTAGTTGATGTGCTTTTTCCCGCGCGCACGATGGTAATGTTTGCTCTACAGACCATAGCGCTATTACCTCTCTTTGGGATTGCCATAGGCTTGATGTTTCGGGACAATGTTAAGCGTCAGATTCTTCCTAGGGTAAGATCTTTTTTATATGCAAACGCAAAGTAACTGTGGCTTCAATGAAGCGTGAAGACAGATCTGACCCGAAGCTTACAATCGCCCACTTTATGCCGTGGAGTGGTGTGGGCGGAGTCGAAATCGCTACACTTCGCATGATTGAGGCAACAAACGACCGGTTCCGTCATGTTGTATTTTGTCTGGCCGACGCCGTGATGTTGACGGAATCGTTCGAAAAGCTCGGAGTCGAGACGATAACGTATGCTCCCCCGGAGCCTAGCTTGCGACATGGAGTCAGATTTTATAAAGAGTCGCTTGCCGTGGCTCAACGACTTCAAGCCGTTGGTGCGGACGTAGTCCATTTCTCCGAGATCAAGGCGGCTTATCACAATAGCCTTGCGGCTCTTCTGGTGCGGTCTCGCATGATGTGCCATATCAGGAACACGTACCCTGACATTAGTTTGCGTGACAGACTTTCCCTGTTGCCAGTTCACAGTTTCATCTTCGTATCGTACGAAGCGAGGCGCCGTTTCGCTATCTCTATGCCCGACAAGAAGGCACGTGTCATCTACGACCCGATAGAGATTCCTGCTGTGGACATGGCCGCGACCAAAGCGGAAGTCAGACGCGAACTGGGAATTCCACCCGAATGCACCGTGGTTGGAATGGTTGCAAGAGTCAATCCGCAGAAAGACTATTTTACTTTGGCATCTGCTGCTGCGGAAATCGTGCGCAAGCATCCTGATACGCGGTTTCTAATTGTTGGAGACAATTCTTTTGTCGATATGAACCGACGTCACTATGAGGAAGTCGTTCATAAACTCAATGAGTTCGGCATTGCAGGCAACTTTATCTTCACTGGCCATCGAAACGACGTTTCTCGGCTGATTGCCGCAATGGACATATCTGTACTTTCGACACATAGAGAGGGCTTCGGACTTTGTGTCGCGGAGTCGATGGCAATGCGAAAGCCCGTTGTAGCGACCGCCGTCGGCGGCCTGCTGGAGGTTGTCGAGCATGGCGTGACTGGATATTTGCATCAGCACGGGAACAGCGAAGAGCTTGCCGGTGCGGTCATCGATTTGATAGACAATCCAGCAAAAGCGGATGAACTCGGCCTAGCAGGCTGCGAGCATGTTCGGAAGAGCTATTCCGGTGAGAAATTTGTCGAGGAAATTTCGAAGGCATATTCCGATGTGGCGCATCGGTGAAAAGCGCCCGTCCGCTAGATATCCCATAATAACTACTGAGGAGTCTTGGTAATGCAATCGAATGCGATCCAGCGTCTAGAGGGTGGCCGGCGGACCCTCGGACATGCGCGAACCGAACCGCCCCTGGTTTCGATCATTACAGTTGTGTTTCGCGCGAAGGACGACCTCGTCAGTATTCTGAACAGCGTCTTTGAGCATGATGTGCGTGACTTTGAGTTGATTGTGATCGATGGCAACTCGGGGGATGGGACTGTCGAATTATTGCGCGAATGGGATGAGAAGATCGACTATTGGTTGAGCGAACCGGACAGCGGTATCTATGACGCAATGAACAAGGCGCAGGCTATTGCAAAGGGCCACTTTCTCTTCCATCTGAACGCAGGAGATAGGTTGTTACAGTTGCCCAGAGAGGAACTCGAACTTGTACTCCGAGCGAACATTGATGTTGCAGCCTTTCGCGTATCGGTGGACGGAAATCGCGAGTTCATTCCTTCCTGTGGTCCGATGCTCAAGTTGAAAAACACGCTTCATCATCAAGGAACTTTCTATCGCAGACAGACGTTTCTTCCGTATGACCTGCGGTACAAGGTTCTGGCTGACTATGACCTAAACCAGCGATTAGCACTGCGTGGGGCGAAGATGAAAGCGTTTGATAAAGTGGTTGCGTGGCACGCCTCGGGCGGGATAGGCGACAACATAAACGGATATGAGGAGAGTTGTAGCATACTTCGCAAAAACTACGGATGGCCTTATATGGTCGTCTCGTTGATGCTGAGTGAATGGAAAGGAATTAAAGCCAGAAGAAAGGCTGCACTGAAACGCTGGCTGCAAAAGATGCGAACTTCCAGATGAATGTCATATAGAAAACTCTGTATGGTGCACGGGCGTCAGATGTAGAGGCTGGAGGGCCATATATGAATCGATGGCGCATCTGTTCAGTAAGTGCCTGCTTTTTCCGTGAACCGCACTACGACCCTTCAGTTAGGAATCTGCTACAGAGCGGTAAGGGCGTGTAAACTACGGTGGCCGGAGTGCAATTTGGGGGGCGTCAGGAATGATGTCATCAGAAGAAACCTTGGATCTGGGTCGCCTGGACGCAGTTGTATCCTGTCCAGTTTGCTCATCGACTAATATTTCTCTTATTGGCAAGAAGCTGACAATTCATCCGAAAGCTACGGGTCGCTTCTCTATTTTTTCCTGCGGCGACTGTGGCCACTGGGCTACCGATCCGTTACCTCAACAGGACTATCTTCTTCAGTTGTATAGCGAAGGGTCTCTCAGCGTTTACGGCGAAGGTTGGCAAAAGGCTATAAGTGATCAATTTGCAGCACAGTCTGCTGTAGAGTCTCTAGGAAAGCACGGTTGGATAGTGGATGCGGAAAGGGGGCGCGAACCAGGAAATTACCTTGAACTTGGCCCTGGCAATTGCGCCGTCCTACGTAGATTTGAGGGGATGAACTGGAAATGCTACGCGATTGAGCCTGGGAGTTGGTCGAAAGATAACCCGGGATTTTATGACAGCATCGCGCAACTGCCTGATCTTCAGTTCGATGTGGCCGTGGCTAACGACGTCTTAGAGCACGTTTCTGATCCACGAGCCCTGCTGGCTGAGGTTTCCCGTGTCCTCAAGCCAGGAGCCCGTTTCTACTCCTGCTTTCCGAACGCCGATTCCATCAGGGCCCGTGTTCAGGGAACAGATTGGAGAATGGTCAGACCGATAGGCCACGTGCACTATTTTTCCAGGCGATCGGCGACGGATCTGCTGAAGAGTTGCGGCTACAACATACGGCGGATGCATACCTACGATTTGCTCAGTGCTCCGGACTTCGTAGACATTGCCAGGGCGCTCGCTCATTTACGGGTGAAGTATGCTTGCAAAACAATTGGAGATGTAATGTTATCGGCTGCCATCTCTACTATAAGGGCCGGTGACCAGTGGCGGATCGTGGCAGTGCGCGACTGATAGTCGTTGGGGATGGGCTGATTTGAGCGCAGATGGAGTTTTTCGCGCATTTGCGTTGACGTCCTTCTGCGTCTTTGCTGCATCATCAAGCGGCGACTTTGCCTGTGCCAAATGCGTCATACTAATCAGATCATCAGCTTCTAGCCGAACAGAAATCTGAGAGGAGAGACAGGCACCATGGCAGGTTCGGAGTTAAACTCAGCACCCACCCTCACTCCCGTGGTGAGCGTGGCGATTACTGCATTCAATTCAGCAAACTGGCTACCACGAGCTCTTGACAGCGTGCTTGCGCAGCGAACGAATTTTCCAATCGAAATAGTCGTTGGTGATGATTGCTCTCAGGACACAACCGTCGAGGTCGCTCGTTCATACAGGGAGCGGCATCCGAATGTGATCACAGTCTTGGAACGAAGCAAGAATGTCGGCATTCAGCGCAATTACTATGAGACCTTTGAGGCATGCCGTGGCAAGTTTATTGCGTGGCTGGATGCGGACGACTATTGGACGGACCCGGCGAAGTTGGCGATTCAGGTGGAGACAATGGAATTGGATCCATCGATAAGTTTGTGTGGTCACTACATTCGGGTGGTCTCGAGCGGTGGGGAAGTAAAACAAGATAGATCTCCCTCCATTGCTGCCGGACGATATGGACTTGTGGAGATGCTTCGCCACTGTTTTATTCCTAGCCTCTCAGCAATGTTCCGCAACGGTATTCATCGACAGTTGCCGGCATGGTATTTCGACCTTGCGCCCGTCACTGAGTGGCCGATCTGGGTGTTGGCAGGTCTTTCGGGCGATATCGTTTTACTTGATCGGGTGATGGCGGATTACATGCATACTCCAGGGAGCGCCGCTTGGAGTAAGGGAAGCCTATTCAGGGGCAAGACGGAGGCAAAATTTTACGAGCAGATTGAGAGCATCCTTCCTTCCAGGTGGCATAAGCTTGTTCGTGCTGAAAAGGGCAAACGCTACGAAGAGGTGGCATATTTTCTCAGAAAACAGGGGGACTTTATCGGATCGCGGGAGGCGGGGTTGAAGGCATTTCGCTCGCCTGATCTCTTCGACAACATTGATAGCAAAACGAAGGCGCTGCTTGCTTCTCTAGTGCGCGAAACGGAATGGAGACTTCGGCGGAGGCGAACTGCGGACTCGATATAGTTGCTGCTGTCCTATCTTTTTGGCTGAGGATGCCACTTCTTTTCAAGTGCATATGCGGGATATTCGCGTTGATACCCGACGCTACAGAGTTTTTAAGTAGTGGTCAAGATTTATCCGTCGTGGTTTTAAGCCGCTCAGCATCGACATTGGGGACCCCCTGAGCCGCTCCTCGAAGATTCCAGAGTTCCGCAGTTGGAGGAGTATCCATAATGTTATTCACATACCCGAAGGAGCCGGAAGTAGAGACCACTTTGCCGGGGTTTCCGATGATGACGGCAGAACTGGGTACGTCGAAGTTGACATAAGCACCTGGAGCGATAAGTGCATCGTGTCCAATGGTTATCTTCCCGACGATGATCGCATTTGCGCCAACCCAGACGCGATCCTGAAGAGTCGGTGCACCTTTCCGCAGCCCCCGACTGGTAGCGCCGATGGTGACACCTTGTGCGATGTTAATGTTGGCTCCCAAAATCGCGTGAGGACTAATAACGACTCCTCCGAAGTGCCCAATGTATAGCCCTGGGCCGATGTCAGTAGTCGGAGAGATATCAAGACCGTACTTGAATCGATAGTGATGAAGCAGGATTCGGTTGTAAATATAAGGAAAGATACTGAGGGATTTCTTTCTCTTGCTATAGAAGGCAACTTTACGCATATAGTACGTAAAGCGAAAACCTGGTTCCCGAATATACGCTGAGAGAAAAGCGCGTGTATTTGTTTGCCCGCGGTAACGGTAAACGTCAGCTTGTAACGTTTGCCAAAGCGTAGAGGCCAATCTTAGCTCCTTATAGAGGCTGCTTATTAGTTATGGTCTGTGGTAGACCTATCTTCCTTCTAAGGCATTGGCACTGCTTGTGCTGTGATCTAGTATTCTAATTTAGCTATCGCAATCAGCATAACGTGAGTCAGGCGTAGACTCGCCTGTTGAATTGATATCGAAGGAACCGATGCAGCGTCCCTTGCGAAAACTTCATCTTCTGTATCACGAACTGCGGGCCAACCGTAGCAAATATTCGTATGTCGTTGATACTAGTGAGTTTGAGCTGCATGCAGATCTTTTTGTTCAGATGCGGAAGACAGCGAATTTTGGATTGTGTCCTGAGATAACTTTCGATGACGGCCACATCTCGAACTCTGAGTTCGCTCTGCCCGTTCTGTTGTCGCGAGGCCTGAAGGCACACTTCTTTATTACTGTTGGCTGGACGGGGAGGAAGGCAGGCTATATGAACTGGCCCGAACTCAGGGCCCTTCATCAGAGTGGCCAGCGGATAGGTGCACATGGGTGGACGCATACCCTTCTTACCCATTGCGGTGCGAAGGATCTTCAGACAGAGTTGGGCAGTGCACGGCTGATGCTTGAAGACAAGCTGGGAACGTCAATCACTACGATGTCCTTGCCGGGTGGTCGCTACAACCGCCGAGTTATCATAGCTTGCCAGGATGCAGGCTATACAGAGATCTTCACCTCTATCCCGAGAGCGGAGGCGATGCCGCTTGGGCCAATGATTGGTCGGTTGAATGTTCGCGGAGATATGAACCTTGAATACATCGCCAAGATCTTCCAATCTGATGGCAAGCTTTTGTCGAGCTTGGAACGTCAATATCAAATGAAAGCGGCGGCGAAAACTCTGCTTGGGGACCAATTGTATGAAAAACTTTGGGCACTTTTGAATAAAAAAGAACGCGATACCGATGATAGCTGGGCTACTGCTGAATGAAGATTCTTCATATCATTAGCAGCGGGGGGATGTACGGGGCCGAAGCTGTCATTCTGAATATGTCGCGCACTCTTAATGAGGGTGGTCATTGCAGTGTGCTTGGTGTTTTCTCAAACTCTTCGAATCCAAATACTCAGCTTCATGAAAGCGCGGCGAAAGAAAACATCGAATCCCATTTGATTCCCTGCAAGGGCCAGATCGATCGAGCGGTGCTTGTTCATATTCGAGAACTTGTCACTCGGACAAATGCAGATATCGTTCATACCCACGGCTACAAAGCAGATATTTATGCCTACTTTGCATTGCGGAAACAGGGGGTTCCGTTAGTATCCACCTGTCACACTTGGTATGACAACGATCCATTCGTCTTTTTATATGGTGTGGCAGATCGCTTTGTGTTGCGAAGCTACGCGGCAGTCGCGGCTGTCTCGGATGAGGTCAAACGGAGATTGCTTAAGGCCGGAGTCAGTGTAGACAACATTCACCTGGTTCGGAATGGAATTGACCTGCGTCCCTTTGACAACGCGAGATCCGCTCTTCGTGAGGATTCGCCATCAGAATCTACTCCAGTCGTTGGATTGGTTGGGCGGCTGTCCAAGGAGAAGGGAGTCGATCTTTTTATACGTGCAGCTGCCCGCGCCCTAGTCGAGTTCCCGCGCGCGAGATTTTTGGTCCTCGGTGAAGGGCCGGATCGAGATAAGCTGGAGTCCTTGATCGATGAGCTGAATATTGGGGATAGCCTTCAACTCCTGGGCCGACTCGATAATATGCCGTCGATATATGCTTCACTGGATCTCATGGTTTCGGCATCGCGACAGGAAGGACTGCCCATAGCGATTCTGGAGGGAATGGCCAGCAGGCTTCCGGTGATTGCAACCGCCGTAGGTGATGTGCCGACCGTTGTGCTGGATGGCCGAACAGGAGTGCTTGTATCTGCTGAAAATATTGAAGCGCTCTCTGCAGGAATCAAAGAGCTGCTGCGGGATACTGCAAAGTGCAAGCGCTTCGGAGTGGCGGCGAGACAGTTCATCGAAAAAGAGTTTTCCGCCGAACGAATGACAACGGATTATCTCCGCGTGTATGAATCTGTAAGCCGAACGAGCAAGGCAAGGCGATTTGAAGATACTCGGTCTCTCGGAGAGAAAACGAAGTGAACGGAAGCATCCGTCGGCCCAGGATTTTCATGATGGATATGTTGGCGACGGTGCCATACTACACCGCGTATCTTGCCAAGGCGCTGCTAACGGAGCACGTCGATGTAACTGTCGGATCGATCTCCTACTATCTGGATCCCAGTTGCTTCTCGAGTCGTGGAATTGAGATCGATCCGGGGTTGGTCGATGTAGTGGGCAAGTTTCATTTATCCCGGCTGCCGCGCCGAATCTTAAAGTTGATTGAGACGATTCTGAATCTTTCTGCACTGAGCATTCGCTTTCTGGTCGCTGCTCCTCCCGATGTAATTCATGTGCAATATCTGCCAATGCTCATGTGGCGTGTTCCACTCGATCTGTGGTTTGTTAAATTCTGCCGAAAGCGGGGTTCGAAGATTGTGCTGACAGTTCACGATTTACTTCCCCACGATACCGGTGAGGCATACAAGCAGACCTTCCATGATCTCTATCGTATGGTCGATAGGATTATCTGCCACTCTGACCACATCCGCGCAAGGCTTGGTGCGGAATTTAGTGTGCCTGAAGAAAAGATAGCTGTTATTCCGCATGGTCCATTCTTCTATGATCTTCCTGCCGTGGGTTCCGAACAGACGTTGCAGAATTTTCAGATTGGGCCCGATAAAGTTACGATCCTGTGGCAGGGAATTATCTTTCCATACAAAGGGATAGATCTCCTGCTGGATGCCTGGCAAAAAGTCGAGGAAAATACCCAGAACGCTTGCCTTGTCGTTGTCGGTACAGGAGCACCAGAGTTGCTTGAGCAGATTCGCGAACAAGTCAAAAAACTTGATCTGAAGCGGGTGAAGCTTCACTTTCGGTTCATCTCCACCGAAGATTTGGTGGCTCTATATCGAGCGGCGGACGTTGTCGTTTATCCCTATCGTGCGATTACAACCAGCGGTGCGCTTGCGACAGGGCTGGCTCTGGGAAAAGCTATTGTCGCTAGCGATCTACCAGTCTTTCGTGAGTTGCTGACGGATCGAGAGAATGCGCTGCTGGTTGATCCACAAGATTCCCTTAAGCTTGCGGGGGCACTGATTGAGCTGACTCAGGATGCAGCCTTGCGGGAGCGGCTTGCTGGTAAGGTGCGCCAGATGAACTTCGGTGACCACTCGTGGCACTCCATCGCCAGGAAGACCATGCAAGCCTATGAGAGTGTTTTGCTTATCCGCTCTCTTAGAGAGAGGTTTTCTCGTCGCAGGTCAAAAAGAAATTAGGCGTGTACCCTTGTTCGGAAGAAGCAGAACAAAGAGGCACACGCCCAATTGCATCATGTTGAAAGATACCCACGGTTCTGATGAGCTAGCTCAGGGAACTAAGCGCCTTTTCAGCATCTTTTGATGTCTGACTGTTGGGCGCCAGGGCGACAGCCTTCTTCAGATGATTCACAGCGTCTGCGGTGTTCGAGAGTTTTGAGTAGGTCATTCCAAGGTGATAATGTACCGCGGCGTCATTTGGCGAAACCTTCACTGCGTCTTCCAGCAAGTCCCTTGCGGAGGTGTAATTTCCTTTCTGGTAATAGACCCACGCCAACGTGTCAGCCGTGCTGGGTGAGTCAGGCATCGCTCGGCGAGCAATCTGAGCAAGGGAGAGAGCAACGTCGGTATTCTGTCCGCCTTCCACCATCAGGTAAGCGAGGTTGTTGGCCGCGACTGGCTGTTCGGGTTGGATCTTGAGGGCTGCCTTGTAATAATCGATGGCTTTGCCCTGATCTCCGCGTGCTTCTTCAAGCGCACCCAGGATGGTATTTGCTTGTGCGTCGCTGGGGTGGGTCTTAAGCCATTGTTGCCAGGTGTCGATTGCTTTTGCGGGGTCTCCATGGCTGAGAGTTGCACGGGTGTAGACCATCAAAGCGGCACCGTTGTTTGGATTGAGCTGCATCGCCTTTTGGGCCGAGGCTGTGCCCGCGTTTATGTCACCGGTCTGAAGCTGCAGCTCAGCGAGCATGGTGTACATATCTGCGTTCTGCGGGACTTTGGCGATCTGCTGCTGAATACGATCAATGGCCTTGGCTGGCTGCTTCTCAACCAGCATGGTGTAGACAAGCAGGCGCATGGCGCGAGCGGAGTTTGGGTCGTTGGTGAGTGCCTGCTCGAGGAGAGCCTTGGCTTCGGGAATATTCTTCTGAGTCAAACGAAGCTCTGCCAGGGACAAGGGAGCGAGAGCGTTTTTGGGGTCGAGTTTCATGGCCTGCTTGAAATCGGCCTCTGTCTTGTCGTACTGTTTCTGATTCCCTTCTGACATCCCTCTCCAAATGTAAGGATTCGCGAGCTGCGGGTTGATGGCGATGGCGGCCTCCGCAGCCTGTGCTAGAAGCCCGAAGTCGCGGGCATCGAGGGCGGCCTGAGCGAGACCCTCCTGGGCCTGGAAGTTTCTCGGGTTGAGCTTTACAGCGTCGCGAAAGCTCTGAAGGGCAACGGTCTGATCGCCCTTCATGCGAGCGGCGCGGCCCAGCCAAATCTTGACCTGAACGTTCTCGGGGTTGTTCTTCGCAGACTTCTGCAGGAGGTTGAAGGCTTCAGTTGCCTTGTTATCGTTCAAGAGGAGCATGGCGTTGAGAACTGCAACGTCGGGGTCGCCCGCGTCGGTTTTTTCAAGATCGTCAGCGATGGGCTTGGCCTTCGCCACGTCCTTTTTCATGAGCAGGATGCGGGCATAGGCCAGCTTGAGTTGCGTGCTCTTAGGATGTTTGGCGACAAGATCAGCGTAGGCCGGCTCGGCACGATCCAGCTGCTGGGTGCTGATGTAGTAGCTCTCAAGAAGGTTAGCCCCGACCGGTGAGTCGCTGAGATCGTCGGCTGTTTGCCGGAAGGTCTCTTCGGCCTTGGCCTTGTCACCTTGGCGGAGATATATATGGCCGAGGTTGGCGCGTGCGCTGACATTTTTGGGGTCGGCTGTGACGGCGGCTTGCATCGCTTGCAAGGCTCCGGACAGGTCACCCTTTCTCTCGAGCAATGCGGCGAGCGCTATGTGAGAAGTGGCGTTCTTCGGATCGAGTGAGACGGCCTTGTTGAGTTGCTCTTCGGCAGCAGGTTCTGTGGCGGGATCAGAGGCCTGGAGAAGGCCAAGCGCGGTGTGAAAGTTGGCCCGGTTCGGGTCGATGGAGAGGGCGTGTTGAATCTGGGAGAGGGCTTCGGCGCGATCTCCCTTGGTGGCGGCTATGCTCGAGAGAAGGGCATAGGCGTCGGCGTTGTTGCTGTCGATCGCCAGTACAGCCTTTGCCTGTTCGGCTGCACGGTCAGGCTGGCGGCCGGCCAAAAGCATGTTGCCGAGGTCGATCCGAGCCTGGGTATTGCTGGGCTGCAGGTCGACTGTGCGGAGAAGCTCGGCGTAGGCAGGCAGCATATTGCCCTGTTTGACATAAACTTTGGCCAACTCATAGTGGGCCGCAGCGAAGTTATGATCGACCCTGAGAGCGTTGGAGAACTGGATGGCCGCTTCCTTCAACTTATTGTCGGCAGCGTACCGTTTGCCGCTCTCAAGATACTTCTGTTTCTGCTTGTTGGGGTCGCGCGAACAACCAACGGTAAGCCCCAAGGCGATCGAGACAGCAAGTACCGCAGAAACCCGGAACCATCGTGGAGCTAATTGCATTTTCATCGAGCTTTCCTCTTCAGATAAGAACTTGTACTACGTAGATGTTTACTCCGTTACAGACCCATCTGGCGCGATGCAGTATTTTCGCAACGGTTGCCGAGCTTCAGTCGGGAATAAACTGCGGCAGAAGTGGTGCTAACTCACCGGCGAAAAGTAGAGCGCGGTCCCGGGCGCTGGAGATTGACTCGGACGGCAGGACGCTGGTGATGACGCGGACCAGGGCGCCGTCAGTACGGTTTGTGCGTATCGCATCCTTGACCATATAGAGCTTGGCTTTGTATTCATTGGCAATGCTCCGGCCATGCGCCTGATACCAATAAATAACGAATTGTCTACTCTCGCCGTTGCTAATAACGTATTCGCCAACGTTATAGAACTTTCCGTTGATATCGGGCATGTTGACGTATCGGGAGGACTCAAAAGTCCAGCCGGCTCCTGGGAGACAGTGCTGGGGCGAATGGATGGTCTGGCCGGTGCGCTGAGTAGGGAAATAGCCGATGAACAGGCTGACTGGAGCTGACGGATTGACCGCAGAGTGCGACTGGGCCTGAGCACCCGGCTGATGAAGTACGGAGGCGCCATAGACACGGTTGAGGAAATCGCCTTGGCCGAGTACGTCGAGAGTGTCCTGATCGAGAGGGATGTCTTGCAAGGTTGTCCAGGCTCCGATGGTGTTCGGCATCTGGCTCAAGGATTGACGAGGAGGAACATAGTCTTTGTCTCCACGGGTGTGGAGGAGAATGGCAGTTGCCGTGAGGAGGACTATGACAGTCCAAAATCGTGGAGATTTCATATCGCCTTGCTCTTAACTGGGGAAATGAGGCGCATGACACGGTGGACCAGATACAGGCAGCACAGCGAAATGACAAACATCACAAGCCCTGAAAATTCGTGGAAGAAGCCGAGAGCCTTAACCGGATCCCAGTATTGGACGAAGAGACCAGTGCCAACGATTCTAACGACGTTGGCAGCCACAGCGATGGGAATGCTGGCTAAGGCGAGAATCACGCGGCGTTTGGTGGTCTTTTCAAGAAAGTAACCATAGAAGACCGCCAGGGTGAACAGGCTCATCAGAGAACGGATACCGCTGCAGGCTTCGGCCACTTCCAGCTTCATAATCGGAAGTTCAATGACATTGCCATCTTGCAGGACTGGAACGCCGAATAGGGGCAGGATGATGCTGGCAACTCGGGAAGCGAGGAGTTGCAGCGGAAAGGTGATCTGGTTGAAGACGATAGCGGGAAGAGGGATTGCGAGCACTAGGACAAAGAGGGGAAAGAGCAGGCGATTAAGCATGGGGCGACCGAAGAAAGTCCAGATGAGACCGCCCAGCAGAAAGACGAACGAGATTCGCGATGTGAAGAGCTCAACACCATAGACGCCGAGTATGAGGATGACGAGTGCGAAGACGATCAGGCCAATTCCGGCCCAGGAAGGCCGAACAGGGGTGGCGCGGATCGCATCTCGATTGTCCCAGACAAGAAAGAGAGCAAAGAGAGGGACGAGGAAGCCGTGGGAATAGTCCGGGATGTTGTACCAGTCGGCTATCAGCTTGATAGCGATGCGAAAGTAAATCGCGACAAGGAGAGCGACAATGGCAACCCAAGGAGCCCATCGTTCCGGGGATAGTCGCCCCGACCGTTTCTTGTCGGAAAAAGCTTCCTCGCTCGGGGTGAACGGTGGAGGAAGTGGTTCTGTTTGCATGCTGCCCAACGTTGTTGGTAAGACGTTATACTTCACATATCACCTGCAAGCAATTCGAATGCCGTGTACCGGAACCGGTTTCTCTTTATTACACGCCTATGTCTATCAAAGTGGAAGATTACCGTCTACAAAAAAGGGAAAAACATTTCCCTTTTTGACTGCCAATCTGCACACTGAGGGAGTACCCTAAAGTGGGGTAAAAGACTGATCTTCTGTCTAGAGATTCATCGGTCAGTTGTTGCAAAATGGCTTACATGTGCCCGCGAGCCAAATTCTTTAGGAAAAATCGCCTCAGGGTAATGATTTGGCCCTTGTGGTGCAGGAAGATTTGTCAGGTTTAGTGACGCCCTAGAGGTCTTCATGGCGTGCGGTTTAATGTGGATCCGTAACGCAAGCTGCATCAATAGTAAATGGAAATAAACGAGAACCGAACCTGATGAGTCAATAAAAGGGATGAGTCAATCCCTTGTCTTTACGAAAGGATGGGAGCTACTCGATGAAGTGTTTTGATGTGGTCTTGATTGGAGTGCTGTCTGTGGGACCGGCGGTCGCTGGCATGGCCCAGGCGGCACAAACGAAGCCGGTACCACCCGTTACGCCTCCAGTGTCTACGGCTGCACCTGCGACTGGGACGGACGGAGTGGTTGCGACACCAGCTCCGGCCAACCCTGACGGAGCCCCTTCCCCATCGAAATCATCCGACGCGGGGGTAGCAAATACGCCACATTACATTATTGGACCTGAGGACAACCTGCAAATCTCGGTCTGGAAGGAGCCGTCGCTCTCGGGCACGATTCCGGTACGGCCTGACGGTATGATCTCGCTGGCCCTGGTGGGCGATTTGCCCGCGTCAGGACGGACGCCGATGCAACTGGCGAACGACATCACAGTGCGACTAAAGAAGTATGTCCAGGACCCCAACGTCTCTGTTGTCGTACTAGCAGTGAACAGCCAGAAGATCTATATGGTTGGCGAGGTAGGACATGTTGGACCGATCCCCCTGGCAGCAGGGATGACGCCATTGCAGGCAATTGCTACTGCAGGTGGGCTGGGTCCGTTTGCGAACTCGAAGAAGATTTATATTATGCGGACAGTGGCGGGTAAGGAACAGAAGATCCCATTCAATTACAAGGTGGCGCTGAAGGGAGGAGATCAGGGAGTCACGCTGCAGTCTGGAGATACGATCGTCGTCCCATGAGATGCCCTATGAAGATATGGCTGCCAATCTCGATGATGCTTCTGGCGCTGAGCGCTGTCTCGCCAGGACAGGCTGTTCCAACAGCCGTCGTCTCCAATACCAGCTCAGGATGGGGGATGCCGGCGCTCGATGGGACTGTCCACTACGCTTTGACCGCTTCGCAGCTGGTGCAACTGGGATCCAACGGCTCGGGCGATACGACGCACTCGACTACATTGTCGGGAAACGTCTCCTATGCGAATACAAGCGAAGCACTACCGTTCTCAATGCTTTATTCGGGCGGCGTACTTTTCGGAAACCTGTCGGGACAGGGAACGACGACCTTCCAGAATATTACCGTTTCGCAGGGACTTATTAGAGGAAAATGGGTGCTGGGTGTTTCTAATTCGTTCAGCTATCTACCGCAATCGCCAACTACGGGCTTGTCTGGAGTTCCGGGCGTGGGGGATCTTGGGACACAGCCGATCCAGGTACCGGGAGAGCCTCCAGTTGGAGGTGTGCTGACCTACTCGGGAAACCGCTACTCCAATACCTTGAGCGGCAACATCGAACGACGTCTTACCGGTAAGACCTCTTTGAGTGGAATGGGTTCCTGGTCAGTGCTACGGTTTCTGGATAACAACGGGCTGGATACGACGCAGATCTCGGGATCCGTGAGCGCTAATCATAGGATTGATGCCCGGAATACAATTAGCGCAAGTGCCATCTATTCCACATATACGACGAATGGGACTCTTCAGGACGTCAATCTGCTGAATCCTCTTTACGCAACCGATTTCCAAACGCGCGGTTTGAATGTGGGGTATACGCGTTTGATGAGTCGGGCACTCACCCTGAACGCCTCGGCAGGACCACAGTGGGTGAACAGTTCCAGTGGGGTTCTGATTCCGTCGCGTGTGAATCTGGCTGCGGACGTGGGCCTTACCTATAGTCGGAAGATCATCGGTGCAAACGTGAATTATTCCCGGGGAGTCAACGGGGGCGGCGGAGTACAGCCGGGTGGGCTGTCTGACATCATTTCAGGTTCCGTGAGCCGCAGTCTTAGCCGTGTCTGGACGACCTCAGCTCAGGCGGTTTATTCACGTACTTCGGGGCTGCTCGCTGCAGCACCTGTTACGGCACAAACAACAACTCCAGCGAGCGTCAACGGAGTGACTGAAACGTTCTATTGCGGGGCGCAACTGTCGCGTGGATTCGGCAGGTATTGGTCAGGCTGGGTGAGTTACGGGGCCCAGAACCAATCCATCAATAATTCAATTGTGTCGCAGAATGCTTTTAGCGGGTTCTCGCAGACGTTTGCAGTAGGAATTACATTCGCGCCGAGGGCAACACGTCTCGGTCAGTTTTAAGGAGTCATCATGCTTGGTCATCGTGCACTGACGTTTGAAGATTATGGTGCCATCCTAAAAAGACGGTGGTGGATGGTTGCTATTCCTGCGGCGATCCTACCGGTGATTGCATTTGCGAGCAGCTATTTAGTGCAACCGCAGTACTTGTCGCAGACGTTGGTGTTGGTGGAGCAGCAGAAGGTTCCCGAAGATTACGTAAGGCCAGTAGTGTCGGAAGATCTGACTGGCCGGCTGGCTTCGATGAGGGAGCAGATTCTGAGCCGTGCGCGGTTGATGCCAATCATTGAACGGTTCAACCTCTACGGGAGCGGTAAGATGTCGATGGACGACCGGATTGATCTAACGCGGAAGAACATCGATATCAAGCCAATTCACTCAGAGATGGCACGTACTGGCGGGCTGCCGGGCTTCTTCATTTCGTTTACGGCCTCCGATGCACGTACAGCGCAGCAGGTGGCTGGCGAGATTACGTCGTTGTTCGTGAATGAGAACCTGAGATCCCGCGCGAGTTCTGTGGAAGGCACACAAGAGTTTCTGCAAGGCCAACTCGCAGACGCCAAACGGAACCTGGACGACCAGGATGCGAAGATGGCGGCGTTCGAGCAGAAGTATATGGGCAAGCTACCGGGCGAAGAGGCTCCCAACATGAACATGATTTCGAGCCTAAATACGCAGTTAGATGCTACGACTCAGGCTCTGGCACGAATGGAGCAGGATAGAAGTTATGAAGAAGCAATGCTGACTCAACAGCAGTCCGTGGCCCAGACGATAGATCGTGGCGGTCCGGCACCCCAGGCGCAGCAGGCGGAACTGCAGTCGCTTTTGAATGAAGAGGCGGACCTGACCAAGCGGTACACCGACGATTACCCGGATGTGGTTGCTGTTCGGCGGAAGATCAAAGATTTGCGCGCTGAGATGGCAAGCGCACCACCACCAGCGCCGGTCCCACCTGTCTCCGCGCCAAATCGTGGCGATTCACCGGCGGTGTTGCAGCTTCGCGCTCAGATTCGCTCTCTCGACCAGGGGATCGCGCAGAAAAGGCATGAACAGGGGCAGATCTCTAGCCAACTTAAAATTTATCAGGATCGCATCTCATCGAGCCCCATGGTGCAGGAAGAATATAAGAACCTCACGCGGGATTACACAACGGCGCAGGCGTTCTACGACAGTCTCCTGAAGAATGTGAACCAATCGAAAATGGCGACTGACCTGGAAAAACGTCAACAAGGGGAGCAGTTCAAAGTGATGGATGAGCCTAATCTTCCAGACGAGCCCTCCTCGCCAAAGCGCAGTGTGTTTCTCGCAGGCGGTTTGGCGGCCGGGCTAGGGCTTGGACTATTACTGGTTGCGTGGATTGAGTATCGCGACACAGCACTACGCAGCGAGAGGGACATATGGGCCTTTACGAAGCTGCCGACGCTAGCTGTCATATCGCTGACCGGAGAGATGCAGCCGGTGGCAACCAAGCAAAGATGGACGTTTGGCCGACGCAAACCGAAGATCGCAGCGGCGGGTAAACCGCTGATGAATGCGGGCGGGTGACGATGTATAAGAGTTTCTTCAAACTGCAGAGCAGTCCTTTTGGGACCAGTCCTGATCCGCGGTTTCTGTACATGATGCCGCATACTCGGGAGGCGCTGGCCTGCCTTGAGTACGGCATCTCGGCACGGAAGGGATTTACGGTGCTCACGGGTGAAGTTGGCACTGGGAAGACGACACTGTTGAGAAGGGCACTTGCATCGTTTCATAGCCGGAGGGTATCGACAGCGTTCGTCTTCAATCCACGGCTTGATGTACTGGATTTTCTTGAATTTGTGCTCACCGACTTCGGTATTGCGCCGGCGACGCGTACCAAATCTGGCATGCTGCTGCAGCTTAATCGATGGCTGATTGAGCGGTTTCGCATGGAAGAGACCTGTGTCGTGGTGGTCGATGAGGCCCAGAATCTTTCCTGGGAGTTGCTGGAAGAGATTCGGTTGTTGACGAACCTAGAAACATCGTCTGAGAAGCTATTGCAGATCGTGCTTTCGGGGCAGCCCGAGCTTGAAGAGAAGCTGCGGCATCCGAGTGTTCGACAATTGAGGCAGAGAGTTTCGCTGTGGTGTCGTACGCAGTCACTAACCGAGAGTCAGACGCATGCCTATGTTGCAGAACGACTTCGAATCGCCGGCGCTACCTGGCCATTGTTTTCGCTGGATGCTCTCGATCTGGTGCATCGCTACGGCCGAGGAATTCCACGCATCATCAATTTGTTGTGTGAGCACTCGCTGATTGTTGCGTATGTCGAACAGGTGCAGCAGGTGACAGGGGCGATGGTAGAGGGAGTGGCGGTCGAATTGGAATTAGAGACGCAACCGTTCCTCATATCGTCTGCCGCCATGAGTGGCGGAAGCGGGCAGCCATCACGGGCCTTCAGCTCCGATGGTCCCAACCTGATAACGAGTTTCAACGGAGAAATACCGGGAAGGCAAGATCGATGAGCCGCATATACGAAGCACTGCAAAAGGCAGAATCGGAGCGGAAGTTGGAGCGGCACGAACGCGAATCGTTCGTGCCGGAGCAGTTGGCCGATGATAGTCCTATTCCTGCACGAACTGCGTCCGCTGTTGCCGAAGAATACGATTCTGCTTCGATGCAAACGATGACGGGCCGTCTCGCCGAGACGTTCGAACCATCGCCGTTGACGCATGACCGTGCGTTGGGACTCAATGTAGATAAGATTGCCCGGCAGCCGTGGTCTCCAGTCTTGTCTCAATTACCGGCTCTGCTGGATCGTGGTCCTTCCGTAGAACAGTTTCGGAGCCTGCGTTCACGGATTTACGAACTTCGCGACATTAGTCCGCTGAAGTCGATTCTAGTGAGCAGCGGTTTGCCGCAGGAGGGAAAAAGCTTCATCTCGGCGAATCTTGCTATTAGCCTGGCGCGTCACAAGAACAGCAAAGTGCTTCTGATCGATGGTGATATGCGTCGTTATACTGCGCATGAGATATTGGGCTGTGAGTCGCAACCGGGATTAGCGGAGTATCTGGCTGGAAAGGCAAGCATCGAAGAAGTGATGCAGAGGGCAGATGCGACGGATGCAAATGGATCAGCTAAGTTTCATCTGACGAACCTTACCTTTATCCCGGGCGGCAATGGCGGCGATAAGGCGGCCGATCTTTCCGGAAATCCACGTTTCGGCGAATTGATCAAATTAGCGGAACCACATTTTGACTGGATTATTGTAGATTCTTCACCGGTGCTCCCTGTGTCGGATGCAGTGAATCTGGCGCGGTCCTGCGACGGTGTGCTGCTGGTTGCTCGTGGAGGGGTGACCAAGTTTCCTGTGGCACAGCGCGCGGCAAGCGAGTTGAAGGCCTCGAACATTCTTGGCTTTGTGCTTAATGCCGTAGAGGACAAACCCCAGGTTGGCGATTATTACGGGTACAACGCCAACAAGGAGTAACAGGGAGCAATTGACGCGATGATCCGGCTGTTCAATGTGTATTACCCAACACGTACCATTGTCCTGCTGCTGTGCGAGACTCTGATAGTAAGTGGTTCATTCCTGTTGGCGACGGCGATGATGCTCGGGCCAGATACCTATCTGGTCCTCAACTACGAATACGGCGCGCTGAAGATCGCGGGTCTTACAGTGCTTACTCTGCTTTGCTCCTATTACTTTGATTTATATGAGCCTCAGCGTATCTCCGCACGCTGGGAGATCTACTTTCGCCTACTGCTTGTTCTCGGATTGCTGTCCTTTTTACTTTCGGCGGTGATCTATTTTTTTCCGGGTGCTGATATTGCCCACTACGTTCTGTTGCTGGGGCTGATATTTCTGACATTGTCGTTGGTCGCTTGGCGTAGTGCGTATGAGTGGATCATCGGGAGAAAGATGTTTCGTGAGCGCGTGTATGTGCTCGGCGCCGGTGAACGTGCACGGACAGTTGTTGAATTGCTTCAAACTCGCAAGGATGCAGGTATGGAGGTCGTTGGTTCCGATTCACGTTCGCTCGACAAAGCTGAACGGAAAGAGGCCTTTACAACGGCGCTTGAAGCTTTTCACGGTCCCGATCCAGGGATCGATCGCGTAATTATTGCCCTCGAAGATCGCCGCGGAGAACTTCCATTACGCGAGTTGCTGAAACTGCGATTCAACGGTGTGGTGATTGAAGAGGCTGGGACGTTGCTGGAGAGGCTTACGGGCAAATTGTATCTGGATGGACTGCGCCCGAGCAGCTTCATCTACGGAGAAGGATTTCGCGTGAGGCCGTCGCAGCAGATCGCAAGGCGCATTGTTTCTACGTTGACAGCAGCCACAGGTCTGCTTTTATTTCTACCTTTTTTCCCATTTGTGGTGCTGATGGTTCGTTTGTCTTCGCCTGGACCAATCTTTTTCCGTCAGACCCGTGTTGGACTTGGCGGACGCAACTTTACCGTTTATAAGTTTCGTTCGATGGGGACGGACGCTGAGGCTGCCGGGGCCAAATGGGCGACAAAGAACGATCCACGTGTTACGCACGTGGGCATGTTCATGCGGAAGACGCGATTGGATGAGGTTCCGCAATTATGGAATGTGCTACGTGGCGATATGGGATTTGTGGGGCCGCGACCAGAAAGACCTGAGTTTGTGCCGTGGCTGTCGGAACAGATCCCGTATTTCGATTTGCGCCACATGATTCGTCCGGGCCTGACGGGATGGGCGCAGGTACGCTATGGCTATGGCTCGACACTGGCAGAGACTCGCGAGAAGCTTGAGTACGATTTGTATTACATCAAGCACATGTCTCTAGGGCTGGACTTATTGATCATGTTCGAGACAGTGAAGACGATTCTACGGCGACGGGGAGCGCAATAAATCTGCTTTGATGCCCCAGTGCCCCATCCTACAAATACTTGCAGGATGGACGCGATTATGGCATCTTCCCCACTCGGGTTGAATCAATAGATTCTGGGGCGTGATGAAAGTGTGGGTTTTAGGGACCGTTCCCCACTTTTTTTTACCAAACGAGGCATGCGCAGGGGGCGGGGTGGGACCTCAGGCATGCCGACCTCGCTCAGCTTATAGAGGAGGGAGCGGTAGCTGATTTGAAGCCACTTAGCGGTCTTCTGGCGGTTCCAGCTGTTGGCTTGCAGGACTTTGAGGATGATCTGACGCTCAAGGTCATGCGTAGCCTGCTTGGTGATGTTTTTGAGTGAGATGGGTTCGCTGAGGTCGATGTCCGTGGTGATGCCGCCACGGGCCGGCTCGGGCATCATCTCAGCGACCAAGGCTTCTTCGCTTCCAATCAGGACGTAGCTACGGATGAGGTTCTCGAGCTGGCGGATGTTTCCCGGCCAGTGATAGTTTTGCATCAGACGGATGGCACTTTTTGAGAGAAGTTCCGGTGTATGGTGGAAAATTTTTGCATAGTGCTCGATGAAATAGTCGATGAGGATGGGCAGGTCTGCGATGCGCTGGCGCAGAGGGGGGAGGTTGATGGTCACTGCGTTGATGCGGAAGAGGAAGTCAAGGCGAAAAGTGCCGTCTTCGACCTGGCTGCGGAGGTCGGTGTTGGAGGCCGAGACGAGGCGAGTGGTGATGGTACGGGCCTCGTGGCCACCGACGCGGACGAAGGTGCCATCCTGCAGAACCTGGAGGAGCTTGGATTGGACGCCGAGATCGAGGCTGCCTACCTCGTCGAGGAAGAGGGTGCCCATGTGCGCCTGCTCGACGCGGCCGAGTTTGGTGCTCATCGCGCCGGTAAACGCTCCCTTTTCATAGCCGAAAAGCTCGGTTTCGAGCAGGGTGTGCGGGATGGCCGGACAACTCACTTTGACAAGAGAGCCGCGTGCACGCATCGAGAGGGAATGCAGCAAGCGGACAGCTAGCTCTTTGCCGGTGCCGCTTTCTCCTTGAATAAGAACGGGAACGTCTGTCTCGGCCACTCGTTCGAGCTTGTTGCGGACGGCCTGCATGGATGCTGTTTTGCCGAAGATGATATCCAACGGTGGGAGATCGAGTGCGGCAGCGGATTCGGCGTTGTGAACCAAGGTCTTTTTTCCTATTAACTGGATGGGTAGGGCATGACAGCAACTTTGCAATTCCCTTCACAGTGCACGTGAGTCGCCAATCATTTGAATGTCGCTGTGATTTAAAGACTCAAACATCATGAAAAAGACATGGTGGTTTTGATCTCTGGCATCAGATCGGATCGTAAGCAGCTATCTATCGGTAGAAAACGAGGTCATAGCAAGAAAGCTTACTAAAGTAACCATAGCTAAAAATAACCTTTTTTTTGACTCTTTTGAAGCGGTTAACATGTAATCTAAGCCTACTTGGAGAGAAATAAGGGAAAACCTTTATCTCTTTTGTCAGCAAAATTATTAACATTTTTCTGTCGCAGGTTTCTCAAACGGTCTAAAATTCGCTCAGCAAAACGCCGTGGGGAGTCTCCCCACCTCTGCGGCCGGGAAAGAAATCAATAAGGTAGTGCGGATCCAGTAAAAAGAGAGATATGGGTCCAAGAGTCTTGCAAGGTTTGGACGTTAGATTCCAAACCGGCCTATAGGGGTGTTGTATGTCCGCTTCGTTGTCGTATCCGATCTCTGCTTTTAAGTCCAGTTCCAAGGCCCGCGCCCAGATACTAATTCTGGAGCCAGATATTGCAGTTCTCGACTATCTTCGTTTGACCCTTGGTGACCAGTATGCGCTTAGCCTCTTCTCGGAAGAGCAATCGCTGCTGGACCGCCTTGATCAAAAGGATGCCGACCTGCTGTTACTGGCATTGCACGCGAACCGGGACCCGATTCCGCTACTGACGCATATCCGATGCACGAAGCCGAATCTGCCGGTAATTGTGCTGTCATGCTCGGCGGAACTGCGGGATCTGGAGATGGTGATCCGTCTCGGCGTGCGGGCGATCGTGATGAAGCCGTTTACCGGCAGCGATGTGGAACAGGCGATCGAAGAGCATTTGGCAACGGCGGAGAAGAAGATTTCGCCGGCCGACTCCCCGCGGGAGATTCCTCTGAATGAGACGCATTCGTTCGTGCGGTCGAGCAAGCGGATGCGTGATCTTGAAGCGCAGGCTGCTCTGGTTGCACGGGCGGATATTCCGCTTCTGATCCTGGGAGAGAGCGGGACAGGCAAGGAGATTCTTGCGCTATATACACACATGATGTCTGCGCGGAGCCAGCGCATCTTCCTTAAGGTGAATTGCGCAGCGGTGCCGGCAGATCTGCTGGAAAGCGAACTGTTCGGCTATGAACAGGGCGCGTTCACCGGTGCGGTGAAGACGAAGCCGGGTAAGTTCGAAATATGCTCGGGTGGAACGATCTTCCTGGACGAGATTGGCGAGATGCCTGCGATTTTGCAGGCGAAGCTGCTGCAAGTGCTGCAGGACGGGACTTTTTCGCGGCTGGGTAGCCGATCGCCGATGAAGGTGGATGTGCGGGTGATCGCAGCGACGAACATCAATATGAAAGAAGCGATGGCGAACAAGACGTTCCGCGAGGATCTGTACTACCGGCTAAACGGATTCACGTTGAGCATTCCGCCGTTGCGGGAGAGACGTGAGGAGATTCCGGTGTTCGCTGAGTATTTTATGCGGAAGAGCGCCAAGAAATACGGTCGCGAGCCGTTGCACTTCTCGCAGACTTTGGTGAATACGCTGACGGAACACTCGTGGCCAGGAAACCTGCGTGAGTTGGAGAATGTGGTGAATCGCTATCTTGTGCTGGGCGATGAGAAGGCGATCGTTGACGAGCTTTCTCCGTCGAACGCTTATCAGGGCGCTTCGGCTGCGGCGGCAGAGGCGCCGACCGGTGCTGGCCTGAAGGCTATGGTGAAGAGTCTAAAGGGTGGTGCTGAGGCCAGCGCGATCGCTCAGGTGCTGGAAGGTGTTGGTTGGAACAGGAAGGCAGCGGCAAATGATCTTCAGATCAGTTACAAGGCGCTGCTGTACAAGATCAAGCAATATGACCTTTCTCCGCAGGATCGCGCATAAGTGAAAAAGATGGCCGAGACAGAGACCACGGGAACGTACCGGGTTGTCGTACGCTATGAAGACCGTGCGGTTCGTGGGTTCGTGGAGGAGAGCGAACTGGGGTCGATCGAGCAGCTTTTGCGGAACGATCCGCAGTATCCTCTTGATTCCATTCGTTTAAGGCTCCTCGATTCTGAAGAGGTCGAAGAGGTTCCTACTAAGGACGCTAAGGCAGTTTTTTTTGTTAAGACGTTCGATGGCGATTTGCGGCATCGGGCTCTGCATTTCCATGAAAATGCGCCAATTGTGCCGGGACTCTGGGTGCGGGTGTATTTTTACGATGGCGAGATGATCGAGGGGATCATCAGCAATACGCGGGACTTTGTGTTGGAGGATGGGTTTTTTATGAGGCCCACGGATCCTAATGGAAACAATAGACTTGTCTATATTTTGAAAGGCGGGTTGAAGGATTTTCACGTGCTGGGGATGAGGAATCCTTCGAAGAATCCGGCTTAGGTTTGCGCGGTGGGTGCCGCGTTTTTTTATTACTGATTCGGTTTGTAGGCCCACGTGCGCGATGACGCTGGATGGGGCGTTGGCGTGTGGTTTCTGGTGGGCAGCTAACGGAAAAAAGTGTGGCAAGTGTGGTTTGCTGACGGCCGTTTTTTGGCCTTCGCGGAAGTTGCCCTTCGCAGGGTGACCTTGTCATTTGCATATCAGAACGGAGGACTTGGCCAATCTCATACGAGGTTGTTGCGCGGAACTCGTCGGTGCCGAGTTCCGCCTCGTCGGTGCTGATCCCTGAGACCGCTGTGTTTAAGGCGAACACTTCTTCACTGCTCGAAATTTCAGACAGCCATCTTCAGTCTCTCTCGAACGGCCCAATCCTGGAGAAGCTTAAGCGATTTTCCGGAAGCTGTACGATTCGCTCGGCCACGAGCCTGAACGACAGTACGTCTCTTCGGATCAACCTCGACGGTCAAAACGTGCTGAACCCTCTCACCCTGCCACACGCGCAGTGACCAAATGCTGGAAACGCCACGGTAGCAGCGATCAGCATAGCTTGCGACACAATGATGCAGTGCGGCACCCTCGCTCCGGAGCTGTGCACTATTGGTAAGCTCCAACATTAGCCACCGTCTCGGCATCTCTGGATGATCCCGGCTGGGCTCTGCTATCTGAAACGGTTCAAACGGCGACCGTGTCCACGAGTAAGCAGCTCCGCCCGCACCGAGACTTCGGTGCCAGGTGTGTACCAACCGTAGCATCGACTGTACCGTTCGACCTTTCATAGAGAACGCTGGTTGTGGGGGATCAAGTTTGACTGTTCCGTCCGGCGTGTCTATCGTGATTCGCTCGTGTCGAACTGCCTGAATGTAGTCGATCATGGGCCCGACCTGTACGGGATCTACATCACCCGCATTGTCGATCAGAAACATCCAAACAGTACGCCAGAACTCCCCATGACGTAAGTCTGTGGTCAATCGAGTAGACAGAATCGCCCTCATCAACTCGGAAGGTGCTCCCAGAGCGAGCAGCTCCGCTCTACGAATGGCGTGCTCGATGGGTAGGTGATCCTGCGATGCGAGGAAGATATGTTCCATCTTCCGGGTCATCACAATCGGTAGGTCGAGAGATCGAAAGCTGACCCCGTTGGAGTGTGCGATAAACCACTCACGTTTCTTGTCTGCAGCCGAGTCAGTCGCATACCAGCAGGACGCGAGAAACACCGGAACTCTGTATTCGCAGATGAGGTGGCGCGCCAACGACGATACTGCGGGCCGCCAAGATGATGATGAGCCAGCCCAGTCACTCGCTGGCCGGATATGGGCGCCTCGGAAACGAGACAGGTTGACGAGCGTGTCCACACCAGAGTGACGCCCATTGACGATGGGTGCCTCGAACAAGCGCGCTGCTCGCTTCCGAGCACAATGCAACAGTTCACAGAATTTCTCTAAGACGGATGTATCGAAGGACAGTTCGGCATATGCATGGTGGATAGCGCAGTCCGTTCGCCGCCTGTGATCCCGAACGAAACGTTCAGACCAAGACATAACTTCTCCTATTTTCTAAACCGTTGGGCGAGTGGCGCGAATCTGCGCCCCCGACGTCACATACAAAAACAACGCGGCGTCAGACCGCCGGTGCGTGGCACGTCTGTGTTTTTGTCCGGTTTAGATAACAGAGAAGAACATCACGAATTGATGATAGATCAGTGTTGCCGGAGTGAGAAGCTTCTTGTCAGCCTCCCGTTGGTATCATTTTCGTGACTTTCTTTCGAGGCGAGATGAGGTCCTTTCCAGACCGGGTGGTCTATCGTTCGTTCCTGCGCGCCGGCGGGTTCTTTCTCGCAGCCGTATTCTGGGTTCTTCCGGCGCAGGCGCTTCCTGCGAAAGGCACGCCGGCTCCCTCCCTCACGACGATTCAGTTACTGCAAGCTCCAACAGGCGGGCGAAGAGATTGGGATAGTCTGCGAGGAAAAGTGGTGGTGCTGGAGTTTTGGGCTACGTGGTGCGCGCCGTGCATCGCCAGCCTGCCTCACCTGAACCAACTCGTGGAGGCGCTCGATCCAGCTCGATTTCAATTCATCTCCATCGATGACGAAGACCCGAAGGTGGTGCAAGCATTTCTCGCGAAGAAGAAGATTGGGGGTTGGGTGGGTGTGGATCGCTCAGGCAGCGTCTTTGCGCGGTATGGCGTGAAGTCGAGGCCGACCACCATTGTTGTGGACACGCGGGGAAAGATTGTGGCGGCAACGGAGATGGACAATCTGAATGCTGCTGACCTGGAGGCAGTGGCCGAAGGGAAGAGCGTCGCTTTCAAACCAGCAATGGAGATCGTTACGCAGAGTGCTGCCGTTTTGCCGGCAGCCGCGGCTCATCCTTTGTTTTCTGTTTCGTTCAGCAAGGCCGCTCCGGGTTCGAAATTTTCCATGGTGAAGCATCCGCCGAGCGGAACGGACTTTCTTGGAGTCGACGCAGGAACTCTTTTGACCTACATCTACGATCCGATCGGCGAGCGGACAGTCGTCGGGAGCCCGTTGCCAGAAGGACTTTACAACTTGCGGGTGGAGTTGGCCGGGGTGCCGGATGCCGAGGCGTCGTCCATTGTCCGAACAGCGGTTTTCTGCGGATTGCATTTGCAGGTGCAGCCGAAGACGATCACCAAGCGCGAATACATTCTCAGAGCCACGGATGCGAGCCAGCAGCTCTTAAGCCCATCCGCTTCGAACGGAAAGGCGATGCGAGGCTACTGGAATGGGAGGCTCGTGATCTCGAAGGGAACGATGGACGATCTCGCCTTTGCGTTGGAAACGGGACTCGAGAATCCGGTGGTGAACCAAACCGGTATCGAAGGCAAGTTCGATGCGCGCTTCAATTTCAAACCAGAAGATATTGACAGTGCGAATGCCGTGATCAAAAAGACTCTTGGTCTTGAACTGGTGCCAGGTACTGAGGAGCGGACGGTAACGCTGCTCGAGCTGGTCAAACAGGACGAGGGCCAATTGTGTGCAGCAGAGCCGAAGCAAGACAAGTAGGCTCGTTCCATAACAGGCTGCTCAGAGCAGTTGGCTGATGTAGGTGCAGACCAAGACTGCACTGTATGCACACGCGATTGCCACATCATGTTGCTCCCGAGCGTGACGTCTTCTGAGAAAAAGAAGCGGGCGATGTGAGTTGTGCGCGGTGGTCTATAGAGACCAGTAATTCGGCGTGTTACTGATTTTGTCACTGCGAAAATTTTTCGAATAACGCGAAAACACCAAGTAATTCGCTTGTTTTTGAAGCGTGACCTTGCTGCGCATCATCGTGTGCCAAACCTAGTGCTCGCTAAGTTTCGAGAGGTGCAACTTTCGAGTAATAGGTGAGCTAAGCGGGGGACGTTACCGTTGCTTACGAAAGTCATATTGCAGTAATGCCACACCTTGAGGAACTTATGACAATTACGTCTCCCCGTTCCCTGCAGTCCCTTGTTCCTTCGCTTCTACGGAACCGCAGATCGAAGTTTTTCTTAGTGCTGTTGATGACACTTGTCACCAGCGTGGCTTACGCGACTCAGGCGCCAACGACGACGGCATTGGCCATCTCGGGAAATACGATTGTCTATCAGCGGCCAGTGATTCTGGCAGCGACTGTCACTTCCGGCGGATCGCCTGTCAGCGCTGGGTTGGTGATGTTCTGCGATGCGAGTGCGAAGTATTGCGAGAGCAACACTGCGCTTGCGATGGTTCAGCTGAATGCGTCCAACGGAGTCGCTATTGTGAAGCTGGGCAGCGGTCCGCTGGGATCGCATAGCTACAAGGCGGTGTATCGCGCGAATAATTCCTACGCCTCGAGCACATCGAACACACAGACGTATTCGGTCGTGGGAACGTATGGCTCCACGATGGGCCTCACTTCCACGGGTACGGTCGGCGCCTATACGCTCAAGGGCTCCGTAACAGGAATCGGATCGCTTGTTGCCGGACCGACCGGCACCATCTCGTTTCTGGATACGAGCGTCGGCAATAATTCGCTGGGAACCGAGCCTCTAGGGACGGCTACGCTCACGAGCGCCTTCGCTCAAGCGCCAAACTCGCCGTTTCTGATCGGCAATGACCCTACGAACAAGAGAGATTCTGTCGCGGTCGCTTCTGCGTATCTAAACTATTTCGACAACAACCTGGATGTGGTGACGGGCGATTCGAACAATGTCATCTCAGTCCTGCTTGGCAATGGCGATGGGTCGTTTCAGCCGAAGGTGAACTATCCGGGGTGCCCGACTGCGTCGCCGGTTGCGATCAAGATCCTTTTGGCAGATTTCAATCGGGACGGGCTGACGGACATCGCGCTGGGCTGCTCCGACGGGAGCACGGTGGGCGGACTATCGATCCTTCTCGGCAACAGCGATGGGAGTTTTCAGCCTCCAGTTTCGTACTCCACCGGCGATGCCGCCGGGCTCGCTTTGGGCGATTTCAATAACGATGGAATATTAGACATTATCCTGACGAATCGCGCGCAGCAGAACGTGACAGTCTTTATCGGAAACGGCGACGGGACCTTCCAGGCGGCAAATATCGTTCTTGCGACTCCGCAGAAGGTCCATGACATTGTGGTTGCGGACTTCAATGGAGACGGTAACGACGATATTGCTTACGCGGTGAGCACAACGGGGCTGTCGACTGTATATTTTGCAGCCGGTAACGGTGATGGCACGTTTCAAACGCCGGTGGTCGCTGCAACGAATGTTGGCGAATTTTTGACCATGGGCGATTTGAACGCCGACAACAAACAGGACATTGTGTCCGCCACGATTACCCAGCCGAGTGGACACTATGTTGGCTACAGCATGTATGTCCTGATGGGTAATGGCGATGGAACCTTTAAGCCGGCGGTGTCTTATCTTGCCGACTATCCTTCTGATCCGCATATTGCGGACGTAAACGGGGACGGGAAGCCGGACGTGATAGCAGGAGGAAGCTTCGGCGCGCTGGTGTTTCTAGGCAACGGCGACGGAACATTCCAGAACTATACAGAGCCAGTCATCGGCGGCTTTGGGCTGACCTATGCCGTGAATGCTGGAGACTTCAACAACGACGGCAATGCAGATTTGATTGGAACGGATGCGCAATCACCTCATGCCGCAGTGGCTCTTAGCCAGGTGCAGCAGGGAGCGAGCGCCGCCGCACTTGCAGGCGTTGCCGTTTTCCCGCTGGGCAGCGGCACTCACAACGTTGATGCGAGTTACTCAGGCGACGGGATCTATAGCCCCAATGTCTCATCGACGATTCCGCTTCTGGCTGCGCCGACGCCAACGACACTGACGCTCGCTGTGCAGCCGGCCTCGGCAACGGTGCCCGGACAGTCGGTGACTCTGACGGCTACGTTGAGCCCGTATACGGTTGGGCCTCCGACTACGACGACGGATGGCGAGACGGTGAAGTTCTATAACGGCAATGCGGTGCTGGGTTCGGGCACGCTGAGCGGCGGTGTCGCTACGTATACGACAACAGCATTGCCGGCCGGTACCGATACGCTGAAGGCTATCTATCCTGCGACCGGGGATAAGAATTATCTGTCCAGCACATCGAACACGGTGAACATGACGGTGACGGGAATAGTTGTGTCGTCTTCCGTGAATCCGTCCACGTATTTGCAGAACGTGACGTTTACGGCGACGGTGGCGACAGGCGACACGGGCAACGTGACGTTCATGGATGGCACGACGTCGCTTGGTACGCAGGCAATCTCGGGGACGACGGCGACTTTGAGTTTGAGTACGCTTTCGGTTAATTCGCACAATATTACCGGTGTTTACAACGGGGATGGCAGTCATAGTCCTGCGACTTCGCCGGTGCTTGTGCAGGTGGTGAATAAGGCGACGCCGACGGTGACGGTCTCGACCAGCGGGGCGAGCTCTTATGGCGACTCGGTGACGATCACTGCGACGATTGTGGCAGGAGCCACGGGTACGGTGACGTTCACGAGCGGCGGGGTAACGCTGGGTTCCGCGTCGCTGAATGGATCGGGTGTGGCTTCGATCACGACGAGTGTGTTGCCGGTCGGGAGCGATTCGATTACGGCGAGCTATCCGGGTGATGGCAATTACACCCAGGCTACTGGCTCGGTGACGCAGACGGTTGGGCAGAAGGCTGTGAGTCCAACGCTGACGTCGTCTGCTAATCCGTCGAAACAGGGAAGCTCTGTCACGTTTACGGATACGCTGCCGACAGGGGCGACGGGTACGGTTGCGTTTTCGAGCAATGGAACGTCGCTGGGCACGATTGCTGTGAACAATGGCGTGGCGACGGTATCGACGTCGACGCTTCCGGTCGGTAGTGACGCTATTGTCGCGGTCTATAGCGGTGATACGAACTACAGCACGGCTACTTCGAATCTGCCCCAGACGGTTAACAAGGCGACGCCTTCGATGACGGCAACGACCTCGGGAGCGAGTACGTATGGAGCGTCGGTTACGCTGACCGCGACTCTGACGGGTGGTGCGGGCGCCGGTGTTACGGGTTCGGTGGCTTTCACGGATGGCGCATTGGCGCTGGGCACGGGAACTGTGAGTGCTGCAGGTATTGCGACGATCTCAACTACGGCGTTGCCGACGGGAAGCTCTACGATCACCGCGACGTACAGCGGTGATGCGAATAATGCCGGAACGACAGCCACTGTAGCCCAGGTGGTGTCGACGGCGACGACGACGGTGAATGTTGCGGCGACCGGTGCGGGTGCTTACGGCGCTACGGTCACCATTACAGCGACCCTGCCGACGGGGCCGACTGGGAATGTGACGTTTACTAGCGGCGGAGTGACTCTGGGCACTGCGGCTGTTGGGTCAACTGGTACGGCAACGATAACGACGACTGTGCTGCCCGTGGGTACCGATACGATTACGGCGAACTACGGCGGCGATACGAACTACGGCTCGGCGAGTGGGACGACGTCGGTGACGATGACGAAGATTTCGCCGACGATGACGCTTGGGTCTTCGCTGAATCCGAGTATCTATGGCCAGTCTGTGACCTTCACTGCAACACTGCCAACGAGTACGACTGGCACGGTTACATTTGCGAGCGGCGTCACGACGTTCGGCACGGGGACAGTGGTGAATGGTGTTGCGACGGCGTCAACGACGAGCTTGACGGTTCCGAGCGACGTGATTAACGCGACCTACAACGGAGATGGGAACAATAGCACGACTACAGCCACGCTTACGCAGACGGTGAACAAAGCCACGCCTGCGGTGACTGTGTCGACTCCGGGGCCAACCACGTATGGGAGTTCGGTGACAATTACGGCCTCCGTGCCGGCGGGTGTGACGGGAACGATCACGATCACCAGCGGTGGTGCAAACCTGGGCACGGGAACTGTGAGCGCCGCGGGGGCGGTGACGGTGACGACTACGGCGCTGCCTGTTGGAAGCGATACGATCACGGCCGACTATAGCGGAGACGCGAACAACAATTCGAATTCGGGATCGACGACGCAGGTGGTGTCGGCGGCGACAGCTACGGTGAATGTGTCGACCTCGGGGCCGAGCAACTACGGCGATCCAGTGACGATTACGGCCACCGTTCCCACTGGGGAGACGGGCACCATAACGATCACGAGTAATGGCGTGACGCTCGGAACGGGCACTGCGACCGCAACCGTGGGAACGGTGACAGTGACGACGTCGACGCTTCCTGTAGGCAGCGATCCGATTACTGCGACCTATGGCGGAGACAGCAACCATAGTTCGGCTACGGCAACAACGACTCAGGTTGTGTCGAAGAAGGCGCCAACGGTGGGGATTGCCTCATCGCTGAATCCGTCGACGGTGAATCAGTCTGTGACGTTTACAGCGACGGTGTCGAACAACGCGACAGGGACGGTTACATTCCTGGATGGTGCTACTTCCTTGGGCACCGGAACGCTGGCTGGCGGCACTGCGACGTTTGCTACATCAACGTTATCAGCGGGCTCGCACACGATCACGGCGTCTTATGGCGGGGATACGAATAATGGCTCCGCTACTTCGACGGCTCTGACGCAGACGGTGAACAAGCAGGATCCAACGCTGCCGGCTCCGACTGTGTCGTCGACTACCATTACGCTGGGTGGGTCGGAGACTATCACTGAGACGTTGCCGACTGGAGTGTCCGGGCCGGTTACATTCTCTGATGGTGGGACCGTTATCGGTACGGCGCCGGCTGTGGGTGGCGTCGCGACTATTACGGTCACGACGCTGCCAGTTGGTTCTGATCCGATTACGGCGAGCACGCCTGGCGATGCGAACAACAATCCGGCTACTTCGCCTGCAACGATTGTTACGGTCAACAAGGGGACGCCGACTATTGGGCTTGCGTCTTCGCTGAATCCCTCGACATCCAATCAGCCGGTGACGTTCACGGCGACCGCGCCAACGGGAGCGACGGGTACGATCAACTTCCTGGATGGCTCGACTCCTCTCGGTACGGGGACGTTGACGAATGGTCAGGCGAGCGTCACTGTCCCAACGATGACGGCTGGGACGCACACCATCACGGCGAGCTATACAGGCGATTCGTCGTACACCGCTGCGACGTCTGCGCCTCTGATACAAACGGTCAACAAAGGAACGCCTGTGTTGACGGGGCCGGTTGTCTCGTCGCCGACGATACCCTATGGTGGCACGGAGACGATCACGGAGACAGTGCCCCCGGGAGTGTCTGGACCGGTTACGTTCACTGATGGCGGGACGGTGATCGGAACGGCGCCAATCGTAGGTGGGGTCGCGACGATTACTGTGACGACGCTGCCGATTGGAAGCGATCCGATTACGGCGAGCACGCCTGGCGACGCAAACAATAATCCGGCGACTTCGCCTGCGACGACGGTGACGGTGACGAAGCTGACGCCGGTGCTGCCGCCGCCGACGGTGTCGTCGACCACGCCTCCGCCGAATACTCCGGTGACGATCACGGAGACAGTGCCGACGGGAGTGACCGGGACGGTTACATTCTCTAA
>Ga0070734_10000296_pt1 | contig 122451 bp, 107 predicted proteins | sample Coa_R1_8_FD_66444 | JGI IMG/M metagenome (GOLD analysis project Ga0070734, IMG submission 66444) | Surface soil microbial communities from Centralia Pennsylvania, which are recovering from an underground coalmine fire - Coalmine... | ecosystem: Environmental > Terrestrial > Soil >... | reverse complement strand
GCGGCGACCGCGATCATCAGCGCGCTCAACGCATTGACGCTGAAGCCCGCACAATGCGCGCTCTATCTGCGCCGGCGGCCCGCGAATCACCGGCCCAACCGCTTCTACCGCGTCTTCAACGCGGCCTACCAGGCGGTCGAAGACGCCTACATCGGACTGGTCAGCCGCATGGCCCATCGCCCCGCCGCGATGGCCGCCCTGTTCCTCGTCGTCGTCGCCACAGCCGGCTTCCTCTTCGCGCGTCATCCGACCGCCTTTCTCCCCAACGAAGATCAGGGATACTGCCTGCTTGTGGCTCGCCTGCCCCCGGGTGCGTCGCAACCGCGAGTGCGCGAGGTTGCGCGAACCCTCGATTCCCTGCTCAAGGCAACGCCCGGCGTTAAAGGATGGGTGACCAGCGGCGGATTCTCGGCGCTGGACTCGGCCAATTTGTCCAACGTGATCACCGACTACGTAATGTACCAGCCGTGGGACGAGCGACCCGACCTGCCACAGGAGAAAATCGTCTCGGATTTGCGTTCGCGGCTGCGCGCGATAGGCAAGGCGGACTGTTCGGTACTCATTCCTCCGCCGATTCCGGGGCTCGGGCAGGCCGGCGGCTTTCAGATGATGATCGAGGACCGCGCGGGCGTGGGCTTACACGAGTTGGATAAGGCCTCGGAGCAGGTGATCCGCGCAGCCAACCGGGAACCGGACCTGCGCGGCGTCAGCACCACGTTCAGCGCATCCAGTCCGCAACTGGACCTCGAGATCAACCGGACGATGGCCGAATCGCTGGGCGTCAGCATCAACGACGTTTTCGAGACGCTGCAGACCTACCTGGGATCGACCTACGTCAACCAGTTCAACAAGTACAATCAGAGCTTCCAGGTGCGGGTGCAGGCCGCCGCCGACTACCGCCGCGAGCTGCAGGACATCTCCAATCTCTATGTCGCTAATCGTACCGGACAGATGGTGCCGCTCGGCGCGCTGCTGAGCGTGCGCCGCATGCTCGGGTCGGACCTGCTCACGCGCTACAACATGTACCCGGCGGTGCCGGTCGTCGGCAGTGCGGGGGCGGGCTACAGCTCGGGACAGGCGCTGAACACGATGGAGCGCACGGCACAACGCAATCTGCCGCTGACGATGGACTATGACTGGACCGGGCTCTCGTACCAGGAAAAACTCATCGGCAGCCAGGCCTATTTCATCTTTGCGCTGTCGATCACGCTGGTATTCCTGGTGCTCGCGGGCCAGTACGAAAGCTGGACCGATCCGGCGGCGGTGATCCTGACTGTGCCGATGTCGTTGCTGGGCGTGCTCGCCGCGTTGATCGTGCGCGCCTTTCCCGCCGATTTGTACACACAGATCGGTCTGGTGCTGATGATCGCGCTGGCGGCCAAGAACGCCATCCTTATCGTCGAGTTCGCGCGCGAGATCAAGGCCTCAGGGGCGTCGGCCGTCGATGCGGCGGTCGAGGCCACGCGCCGCCGCTTCCGGCCGATCGTGATGACCTCGATCGCGTTCATCCTGGGCGTGGTGCCGTTGCTGACGGCGACCGGGGCCGGAGCGGCCAGTCAGCGCGCGCTCGGCACGGTGGTTTTCGGCGGCATGTTCGCCTCAACCCTGGTCGCAATTCCGTTTGTCTCGGTCTTCTATATCGAAATGCAGCGCGTCGACGAGTGGCGCAAGCGGCGCAAAGCATCCGCGTATGCCGGAACGAGCGTCGCGCCAGCGAAGAGCGGAGCAGGTAAGTGAATGGCCTCGGACGCGGGCGGAGCAATCGCGCCGGCGCAGAGGATTGCGCGCGCGGCCGGCCGTCGCCGCTCGGCGAAAGGCCGAGGTCCACCTGAGGCCCGCGGTCGATGTCTAAGTTCTTCATCGAACGGCCCATCCTCGCCAACGTGATCGCGATCGTGACGATCCTGCTGGGCGCGGTGTGCCTTTATGGCCTGCCGGTCGCGCAGTACCCGCAAATCGTGCCGCCCACGCTCCAGGTGAGCTGCACCTACGCCGGCGCAAGCGCGGAAACCATCGCCGACACGGTCGGCATTCCCATCGAGCGCGCGGTCAACGGGGTCGAGAACTCGATCTACATGCAGTCGACCAGCGGCAGCGACGGCAGCTACGCGCTGACGGTGACCTTCGCCGTCGGCACCGATCTCGGCCGATCGCTGGTGCTGGTGCAGAACGCGGTCAACAGCGCGTTGCCGCAATTGCCGTCCGAGGTCCGGGCGCAAGGCGTCAACGTGCGCAAGGTCAGCACCAACATTCTCCTGATCGAAAGCCTGTACTCCGACGACAACCGGTTCAGCGATTCGTTCCTCGCCAACTACGCGATTATCAATCTGCAGAATCCGCTGGCGCGCGTTCCCGGAGTCGGCCAGGTGAGCATCTTCGGCGCCGGGCCCTACAGCATGCGCGTATGGCTCGATCCCGACAAGCTCAAAGCCTACGGCCTGACCGTGCTCGACGTGCAGCGCGCGATCCAGGCGCAGAACACGCAAGTGGTCGCCGGACAGCTCGGCGGTCCGCCCGCGCGCGCCAGTCAGCTCTTCCAATTCACGGTGAACTCGTTGGGCCGCCTGTCCGACGTTGAGGAGTTCGAAAACATCATCGTCAAGGCCGTGCCGCCGGGTGCTACCGGCGACCGGGCGACGGAGGACCGGACCGCTGCGCTGGTGCGCGTCAAGGATATCGCCCGGGTCGATCTGAGCCAGCAGGTCTACACGGTCTTCTCGTCGCTCAGTCACAGACCGGCGGCGAACGTGGCAATCTACGCGCTGCCCACCGCCAACGCGCTCACCGTGGCCAATGAAACGCGCGCGCTGATGGCGCAGATGGCGCGCAAGTTCCCCGCGGGCCTCAAGTACTCGACGCTCTACGACACCACCGGGTTCATCAACCAGTCCATCCATGCGGTGTACGAGGCGCTGCTCGAGGCCGGGGTGCTGGTGCTGATCGTGATCATGCTGTTTCTGCAGAACTACCGGGCGATGCTGGTGCCGGCGACCACCGTGCCGGTCACCATCATCGGCGCCTTCGCCGCGATGGCGCTGCTCGGCTTCACCGTCAACCTGATGACCCTGTTCGCCCTCATCCTGGCCATCGGCATCGTGGTCGATGACGCGATCGTGATCGTCGAAAACGCCTCGCATTACATCGAAACCGGACTCAGCCCCAGGGACGCCGCCATCAAGGCGATGAGCGAGCTGACCGGCCCGGTGCTCGGCATCACCCTGGTCCTGACCTCGGTGTTTCTGCCGGCCTCGTTTCTGCCCGGCATCACCGGCCAGATGTTCCGCCAGTTCGCGCTGGTGATTGCGGCGACCGCGATCATCAGCGCGCTCAACGCATTGACGCTGAAGCCCGCACAATGCGCGCTCTATCTGCGCCGGCGGCCCGAGAATCACCAGCCCAACCGCTTCTACCGCGCCTTCAATGCAGCCTACCAGGTGGTCGAAGACGCCTATATCGGACTGGTCAGCCGCATGGCCCATCGCCCCGCCGCGATGGCCGTCCTGTTCCTCGCCGTCGTCGCTACAGCGGCGTTCCTCTTCGCGCATTATCCGACCACGCTGATGCCGCTCGAGGACCAGGGCTATTGCATCGTGGTGGCGAAGCTTCCAGAGGGCGCCTCGCAACCGCGTGCGCGGCAGGTGGCGGGAGAGATCGATCGCGTTCTGGGGGGCACGGCGGGCATCAAGGGATGGGTGACGATCGGCGGATTTTCGGCGCTCGATCGGGCGAAAGTGTCGAACATGATCACGGTCTTCGGGGTATTCGACGACTGGGGCAAGCGACCGGCGGGCTTCTCGCAGATGAAGCTGCTCGCGGAGCTGAATCGCAAATTCAGCGACATACATTCGGCGACCTTCGCCGTGCTGCCGCCATCGCCGATTCCCGGGCTGGGCAACGCCTTCGGCTTCCAGATGATGGTCGAAGACCGGCGCGATATCGGGCTGCGCGAGCTGCAGAAATCGACCCAGTCGATAATGGCTGCGGCCCAGGACAAGCGCGGCTTCCTGCGCACCGGCTTCATCACCTTCAGCGACAACAGCCCGCAGATTTACATCGATATCAACCGGACCATGGTCAGTTCGCTCGGCGTCACGCTTAAAGACGTCTTCCAGACGCTGCAGACCTACCTCGGGTCGACCTACATCAACCTGTTCAACAAGTTCAATCAGAGCTTCCAGGTCCGCGTCCAGGCCGGGGCGGATTATCGGCGCGAGCTGCAGGACGTGTCGCGCCTGTACGTCCGCAACCGCGACTATCAAATGGTGCCGCTCGGGGCGGTGGCCGGTCTCCGCCGCACGCTCGGCAGCGAGCTGGTTACGCGCTACAACCTGTATCCCGCCGCGACCATCACCGGCATCGCGAATCCCGGCTACAGCTCGGGGCAGGCGATGGACGTGATGGAGCGGATGGCCGGTCGAATCCTGCCACCGGGCATGGATTACGAATGGACCGGGCTCTCATACCAGGAAAAACTGGTCGGCAAGCAGGCTTACCTGATTTTCGCGCTATCGATCACTCTGGTGTTCCTGGTCCTCGCCGGCCAGTACGAAAGCTGGCTCGACCCGGCCGCCGTGATACTGACCGTCCCGATGGCGCTGGTGGGAATCGTGATTGCGCTTGCGGTGCGGCGCTTCCCGGCGGATCTCTACACCCAGATCGGGCTGGTGCTGATGATTGCGCTCGCGGCCAAGAACGCGATCCTGATCGTCGAGTTCGCCCGCGAACTCGTGGCCGAGGGCCGGTCCGCGACGGACGCGGCGATCGAAGCCACGCGCCGCCGCTTCCGACCGATCGTGATGACCTCGATCGCGTTCATCCTGGGCGTGGTGCCGCTGATGACCGCGGAGGGCGCGGGTTCGGCCAGTCAGCAGTCGCTCGGCACGGTCGTATTCGGCGGCATGCTCGCCTCGACGCTCGCGGCGATCCCGTTCGTGCCGGTCTTCTACATATTGATGCAGCGATTGGCCGAGCGTTTCGGGAAGCGCAGGCTCGCCGCACAAGCCGGAACGGGCCGAACCCAACCTATCCAGGAAATCGAGTGAGGCTCGCGGTGGAGCGATTCTAAGCCCCGCCGATTTCTATCCAGCCCTCATTTTGCTAGAAGTCGCGGATTCGAAAACCCGGCCGCACCGGGCGTTGGATGGAGTGCAGCATATGAAAGTGAGATTGCAGAGCCAGACAACACTGATTCTCGTGACGGTGCTGGCCACGGTCATGGCCGCGCAGATCTGGGCCGCGCGCCTCTGCCTTGCGCAAGCTGAATCGGCGCAGAAACGGGACGAGATAGCGCGCCTTGCCATCGATGTTAAGACGGCGATGGATCGCTCCACGCTCACCGAGACGCAAAAGGCCCAATTCCGCGACGACTTGCGCGAACTGCGCCGGGCGCACGAGAATCACGAGACATTTGCCGCGTTGCGCGCCGCGCGCAGCATTCGCACCGTGCTCGACAGCGGCGCCTTCAAGCCCGAGGATTCGAAAAGGATCAAGGAAGACCTGCAGGCGGTAAGAGAAACCCGCGAAAGCGAGCCGGGCGGCCGCATGTAAGCGGCCCGCGTGCGGTCGCACTTCGCGGCAATGCGAAGCGGTACAATTTTTATCGCCACTGTGACTGTCCGGACGGGATCGCAGGAAAAAGGCCGCAAGGCGCCTAACGTGACGGCGCGGCATTGTCTCGGCGAATCCGCGGTTTGCGTTTGCCCCAAATGGGCCCGCGGGACTTGCAACTATCCGGCTGCGCGCGAAACGGCTGATGAAGATCCCTTGCGGGTCTTGCACGCCGTGAACCTGGGTAGCCTTGCCCGACGAGTTGGAGGCTCGGACGTCGAAAAAGACTGGCCTCACTTCCTTCGTCCGGCGAGCAGCAGCGACTTGCGTTTGCGCGATTGCTGCTGCGGCCGCCGCGCTCTGCGTTTTTGGACGAGGCGACCAGCGCGCTCGACTTCAGTCAACGAAATGCTACTGTATAGTCAGTTGGCAAAAACCTCCATCCTCTACGCAAGCAACGGTCATCGACCAAGCATCGATCAATACCATGATCAGGTGCTCAAACTGCGCGGCAACGGCGAGTGGGAGACCACCAGGGTCGAACAATCGAGAACCGCTTCCGTAGCATCCGAGGTCGCCTCTATCCGTCCGTGGTCTTCGTTGTAGACGATCAAAGTTGCTGCATTCTCGCCCGCCACTTGACATCGCCTCTAACACATCGCCGGGAAACCCATCATCCCGCCCGTTCCGCGAACAGACGGTGCTTGATCATCCAATCCTGCGTCTGCGCAAAAGCCGCATCGCTGTATGGTAGAAAGACTATCCGTTCACCAGTGCCAAACAGGCGCACGTCCACCATATCCTTGAAGCGTTCGGGGATCTCCTTGAGGTAGTGCTTCTTGTGGCGCTCCGGGCGAAGGTCAATTTCCATCTGGGCGCGTTTGAGGCCACGCATATATTTTTCCACGTCCAAAGGGTCAGTATCCATTGGAAACATGAAAGTAATTGTGAAAGTGGCGTCAGCGACCCGCCGATATCCGAGTTGCTCGAGGATCTGATACGACAGCCCCCACACGGTTACCGCTTCGACATCGCGATCGAAGATCGCGTCCAATCGCGCCATCGGCGCGCCCATGAACACCAGCTTTATCCGATCCGGGCCGAGAAATGGCTCGAGCGCCTGGATCGTCGTGAAATGGCTGCCCGAATGGTAGCCGACCGCGATAGGTACGTTCTCCAACTGCTCCGGTTTTCGGATATCCGAGTCTGGCCGCACCATCACCGCAGCCGGGGTTACCACGTAAGCATCGCGGTACAAGTGCCCTGCCTTCTCGGATGCGGCCCGGCTTACCGCCCAATGACAGGCGCAACTTATGTCGGAACGGATCGGCCCTTTGCTTCCATCGTTTTCCTTGTAACTCTCGAACGCGCCGTGCTTCACCTGGAGCGCGCCTTTGGCGCGCTTTTCCACTCCCATGTCGAAGCCGCTGGTAAAAACATAGACCAGCCCTTCGTCCCTGAAGTATCCGTTTTCGTCAGCAACCCATTCCTGCAGACGTCCGTGCGGCTGAATATGAAAAACCGCCATAGCATTGGCTCCTGCTGATGATGGTCGCCCGAGGGCTTCGAGGAAGCGCGCAAAATAACCTGCACGATAGCGATCATGCCGCAACGCTGCTTCCGGAGAGAGATTCGTAAAAGTCCAATCTCAGTTACGGCGCGATTCCAGGGTCTTGCGGATCGCGCAGGACCCTGAAATCGCCGACTTATACCGCAAATCTACATTGGCCCCGATCTCCAGGCATCATCGCATCAATGCTTAGGTATCCTGTCCTCCTCGAGGATTGTCGATCACAAACAACCATGTGCCGTCCGCCTGCCGCCGTACCACCTCCGCGCTGCGACCCGACATTGTTACTGGTTTTCCCTCCGCGTCGGTGCCGCTGACACTCCATTTTGCCTGGGTCAACGCGATGTTCCCGTCCGCGCTTTGCACACCGGTCACTTTGATGTTGAATTTTGGCTTAATAGCCAGGAAGCCCTTCATCTGCTCCCGGATAGCGGCATGGCCGGTCACCACCTCACCGGAATCCTGAACGAATCGGGCGTTCGGCTCGTACAGCGCCACGGCCGCCTCCAGATCACCTTTATTGATTGCTTCGACTAAAATCGTGTCGCACTCTTCGGGTTTGCGTGCGGGCATATCGACAGGCCTCCTCGATAAAGATTATTTCGACATATGCGCCGCGGACCTGGATATGTCCAGCGACTTGGGCGCGCGTGCTGTGCGCAATGCCTTTTGACAGTTGCAACTTTCGCATACAAAGCGAGGGTGGAGAATGCGAGTTCCAGGGTCAGCTCCAATTGAGCTTGCGCAGGAGGCGCCACACGTATTTTTTGGAAAGTGGGATGAGATGGTGTTTCAGCCGCTGCGAGAGACTGGACATTTTGGCTTGATTATAAGGTTCGAAAATCGAGACTGAACGTCCCCGCCGAATATACGGAGAACACTCTCCGCCGTTCGTCGCGAAATCGGAAAATCGAAACCAGCACGGCTGCATGAAGACAGTGCTGCCGGAAGGCGAACCCGCGATTCGCTTCAACGGCCGGCTCGCCAGAGCCTTTCAGATCGTGCGGAACCCGCGCAGTCGGGGCGATTGCGCTGAAGATGCTGGAGAACCCGCATTCGTCCGAAACTGGCTGGCGGAGAGGGGGGGATTTGAACCCCCGAAACCCTTCCGAGTTTACACGCTCTCCAGGCGTGCGCCTTAAACCGGGCTCGGCCACCTCTCCGCGCGAGGACGTTCAGTATGCCATTTGTGCGCCTCGGCCCGCCATCGGCGACTGTCACCAGCCGCGGTCTCCGCGCATTCGGCGCAGCACCTTGGGCGCCTTGCACGCTCTTCAGGGGAACGTCTGCGGCCCGACGCTACCGCGTACCGGCACGCCCGCAATGCGGCCGGCCGGCGAATTCGCCCGCGCAAAAAGCAGCGCGTTCGCGTCGCTGTAGATGAGCTTCCAGTCCGGCCGGCGCTCGAGCAGCTCGCGCACCGGCGACTGCGGCGTCAGCAGCACGTAGTCGTGCGGCCATCCGTCCAGCACCGCCGGCGCCCGCGGAGTGTCGAACTTGAAATCGAAGTAATCCGTGATTACCCGCATCGGGTACGCGAAATCATAGCGGCCGTCGATGAATACGCGCGAGCCGGGCGCAGTGCGCCAGATCAGGTAGTCGCCCCATGCGAAATCGGCCAGCAGATTGCCTCGGAGCCCGTGCGCCTGCATAAAGTCCACCGCGCCTTTGGGCACGCCGAACTGCACGGCGAGCGTGCGCGAGCAGAGGCCGGTTGAAATCAGAATGAACAGTGCCAGGGTCCCGACGACACCCTCGGCGACGGGGGCGCGCGGCGCCACGGCGGCGGGATCGCCAAAACGCGTGCGCTCGAGCACGAGACCCAGGTGGCGGCACAGCGGAGCGACCGTCACGATGACCGCGAGCGCGATGTTGCGTAGTGACAGCCATGCGCCGACCGCCATCAACGCCGCGATCGCGACGAGCGCGAAATCGTGACCGCGCGGCCGGAACGCGAAGCAGATCGCCAGGCCCACCGGCATCACGATCACCAGCGCGTAATTGAGCATGGCGGCGGGGGCCTGATGCCACTGCTCGGCCATCTTGAACATCAGCGGCTGCCATTCGCTGATAATCGCGCGCGTCATCGGATTGCGAATCGCCTGCGCCACGGCAAACCAGTTGCCGATGCCGTACGGGTTGATCAGCGTCGCCGCCGCGCACGCAACCGTCACCGCGCCGAGCCGAAGTGCCATACCGTGGCCATGGCCGGCGGCGAGGTCCTCGAGACCGCGCACCGCGGCATACAGCGCGAGCGCGCAGATTCCCGCGGCTACCCCGCCATGCGTGTTGGCCCACACCACGAACAGGAGCGGCGCGAGCCACAGCGAAGCGCCACCGGATCGATAGCTGTCACGCGCCAGAAGCGCCATCAAGGCGCCCAGCAGCATGAAGGTGAAAAGCTGTGGGCGAAATTGCATCACTGGAATCAGCGCCAGGCCGGCGACGGTCAACACGACGAGCTGAATCCGCGCCGATACGCGAGTCTCGGCCGCCGCGATCGCCATCATCAGGACGGTCACCGCGGTCGCGGCCAGCTTGAACAGCTTCAAGCCGACCACGCCGCCTTCGTTCCAGGCGAGCGCCATCAGAGTTTCGGCGAACCATTCGGGGTCGCGCCACGGATAGCCGGGCGCGCTGTAGGTCCACGAGTTGCGCTCCGGCGCGTGACCGAGCGCGAGGATCATTTGCCCGAATCGGACGTGCCCCCATAAGTCCGGGTCCGCCCAGCGGCCAACGTCCGCGATCGCGATGATGAACGCGATGAAAGCCGGTGAATAGACCAGAAGCGAGCGCGACACGCTTGGCGCTGCTGCGCCGGTTTCGCGCGCGGCACTTTCCTTCGCCGCCTCGGCCTCCGTCCTCACCTCGCGCATCATGCTAGCCGCGCGGAAGAGTTTCTCAAAGTCCCCGGCGGCGAACGGTTTTATGGAAAGGACCCGGTGTTGCGACCGACGGCGACTCGGTCGAGCCGTGCGATCGGCGAGCCGGCGCGGGCAAACAGCGTCGCCGTCTCGTCGCTATAGATCCGGCGCCACCCGAATTGCGACGCCACGAAGCGGCACACGGGCGAGCGCGTCGGCATCAACACGAAGTCGTGCGGATAGGCCGCGAGCACTCGGCCGGCGCGCGGCCGAACCAGCGCGAAATCCAGATAGTCCGCGAGCACGCTCGGCGGATAGATCATGTCGAAACGGCTGTCGATGAAGACGCGCGACTGCGGCGCGAGGTGAAAGATCAGGAACTCGCCCCAGGCGAAATCGCAGAGCACGTTGCCGCGCAGACTACGCCCGCGCATGAATGTGACCGCGCCGTGCGGCTGCGGATAACCGTCGGGCAGCCGGCGCGAGAAGAGCCCGGTGGCGAGCAAAAGCGCAATCGCCACCGCGGCGACCGCCGTCTCGTGCCGCCATCCGCGGCGCTCCGAAGATTGACGCGCGAAGCGCGTGTCGGCGAGAACCATCGCGCCATGGCGGCAGAGCGGGACTGTCGATGCGATCACCATCAGCGCCAGGTTGCGCACCGCGAGAAAGGCGGCCGCGGCGGTCAGCGCCGCGACAACCACCAGCGCGAGATCGTCGCCGCCGCGCGGTCGAATCAGCAGGCTCGCCGCGAGCGCGACCGTCGGCGCAATCGCGAGGGCGAAATTGATCGCGGTCAGAGGCGACCTTTGCCATTCTTCGGCGATTTTGAAGCCGAGCGGCTGCCATTCGCTGACCATCGCACGGGTCAGCGGATTGCCGAGCGTATGCATCACGACGGACCAATCGCCGATGCCGTATGGGTTGAGCAGCGTGACGAGCGTGCCGGCCGCAGTGAACAGAGCCAGATAGCCCGCGCGAACGAACGAACGATTCCCGAGCGCGTCCCCGACCGCCACGGTCGCGGTGTAAAGCGCGAGGACGGCCAGGCCCATGATGAAGCCGCCATGGAGATTGGCCCACAGCACGAATATCGGCATGGCGATCCATTGGCCGCCGGCGCGCCGGTAGGTGTCGCGGGCCAGCAGCAGCAGCAATGCGCTCAGAGCGAAGAAATCGAAGAGCTGCGGGCGGAACTGAAGCATCGGCCCGAGCGCGAGCGCGTCGATGGTCAGCACGACGAACTGCAGCATCACCGGCGCGCCGGTTTCCGCCGCGCCCATCGCGAGCAACGTCATGGTTGCCGCGCTCAGCGCGAACTTCATCAGCTTGAGCCCGATGACCCCGAGGCTGCTCCAGCAGAGCGTGAGCACGACCTCGGAAAGCCATTCATGGTCGCGCCACGGCATTCCGGCGGCGGTATACGAATAGATGTCGCGCACAGGCAGGCCGTGCTCGAGAATCAGGCGGCCGAAAGTCAGATGACCCCACAGATCGGGATCAGCCCATCGTCCAGCATCGGCGATCGCGATCGTGAAAAGCAGCAGCGCGGGCGAATAGCGCACCAGCGACTGGCGCATCCGCGCCGCCGGCTGCGTGCCGCTCTCGCTCGATGCCTGCAGCGCTTCCATCGCTCCTCAGCGCGTTGGATGAGCCTAAGGAAACCCGGTTGTGCGGGCGACGCCGCCGACGGGCAGGCCGTGCAACCGGGCCGCAGGAGCGTTCGCGCGCGAATAGAGCAGCGCGTCGGCGTCGCGGTAGATCAGCTTCCAATCGCGTCGCCGATCCATCAGGGCGCGCGCGGGCGAATGCGCCGCGATCAGGACGAAATCATGCGGCCACGAGTCGAGCACGATGCCGGCGCGCGGCCGATCGAAATGAAAATCCAGATAGTCGCGGATGACCGACAGAGAATACACGGTGTCGTAACGGCCATCGATGAAGACCTTGTCATCGGGCGCCGCGTGCCAGATGAGATATTCGCCCCATCCGAAATCGGCGAGCACATGGCCGCGCAACTCATGCTGCCGCATGAAGGCCAACGCGCCGGCCGGATAGGCGCGATCGGGCGCAAGCCGAGACGACAGCAAACCCCCGCCGAGCGCCATGGCAACTGCCAATGCGAGCGCAGCCAGCGTTGCCGATAATCGCCAGCGCGTCGCGGCCGGCGTCGCGGGCTCCGCAGGCGAGCGACGAACGAACGCGGCCCAATGGCGCGCGAGCGGCGCGCACGCCGCGATCGCGACCAGCGCCAGATTGCGCGCGGAGAGCAGCGTAGCCACCGCCATCGCCGCGACGACCGCCACCAGCGGCAGATCCTCGCGCGAAGGAGCGGCTGTGAACGACGCAGCCAACGCAAGCACCGTCGCGAGCACCGCCGCATACAGGATGACCCCGGCGGGCGCGCTCCGCCACTGGCCGGCGACCGCCCAGGCCAGCGGCTGCCAGTCTCGAATCGCGATCCTCGTGTATGGATTGGCGAGCGCGTGCGCGACCGTTTGCCACATCCCGATGCCGTACGGGTTGAGCAGAGTGGCCGCCGCGGCGGCAAGCGTCAACAATACGAATCGTGTGCCGCGACGCCATCCCGCACCCGCCACCACGTCGCCAATCGCAGCCGTTGCGCCATAGAGTGCCAGTATTGCGATACCGATGAAGAAACCGCCGTGCAGGTTTGCCCACAGTGCGGCGAACGGAACCGCGAGCCAAAGCGGCGCCCGATGACGATAGGTGTCGCGCGCAAGCAACGCCATCAGCGCGCTCATCAGCACGAAGGTGAACATCTGCGGACGAAACTGGCTCTGCAGGATGAGACCGAGGGCGGCAGCGACCAGCACGCACAGCTGAATCGTCGCGGGCGCCCCGGTCGAAGCCTCTGCATCGGCGAGGAAGAAAACGATGAGCGCCGAGCAGCTGAATTTCCAGAGCTTGAGACCGATCACGCCACCCGCATTGTAGATCGAGGCCATCGCGACTTCGGCGAGCCATTCGTGGTCGCGCCATTGCGCATGCGCCGCCGAATAGGAATATGTGTCGCGATCGAGCAAATGGCGCGTTGCGATGAACGTCTGGCCGAAGCGGAGATGGCCCCACAGATCCGGATCCGTGTGGCGGTTGGAATCCGCGACCAGGATGATGACCAGCAAGGCGGCGGGCGCGTAGCGGAGCAACGAAATCGACGGCGGCGAATCATCGATTCCGGCGACAGGCGAAGCGATCGTGGATTGGAGCGGTGCGCCCGATGCTGCCATACGCGATTGCGCGTTCAATACGCTACCGCGCAATTGCGGCGGGACCAAGCTGCCGCTAGGGAAAACCTTGGTCCAGGTTGGAGCCGAAGACCGCGCGATCGGTCAGCTTTGACGCCGACGCGTTCGCGCGCGCGTACAGGAGCGCGTCGTTGTCGCGGTAAAGCAATTTCCAGGCATGATTGCCTGTCATCAGGCGGCGCGCCGGGCTCGAGGTGGCGATAAGCACATAGTCGTGCGGATAACTGTCCAGAACGCGCGCGCCGCCGGGAAGATCGAATCGAAAGAGCAAAAAATCGCGGATAACGGCAAGCGGATACACGCTATCCGATCGACCGTCCACGAATACTTTGCTCCGCGGCGCCTGGTGCCAGATGATATAGCCTCCCCATCCCCATTCCGAAAGCACGTTGCCGTAAAGTCCGCGATCGCGCATGAATTCCATTGCGCCCGCCGGGTACGGTGCATCGAGCGCCAGCCGCCCGGAGAAGAGTCCGCCCTGGATAGCCACAAACGCGCACAGCACGATCAGAACCCATCGATTCGTCGTGCTTTCCGGCGCGGGCGAAGCTTTGCCGCGACGACGTTGCGCGAGCAGATTGAGGTGCGCGACCAGAGGCGCGGGAACTGCGATGACCGCGAGTGCCATGTTGCGCGCGGACAGCCATCCTCCGATCGACATCACTGCCGCAACCGCAACCAAGGGCAGATCGCGCAGCGATGGGCTCATAACGAATGCGATCGCCAGTCCCGCCACCAGCAGCACAAAAGCGAGATAGACAAAGATTCCCGACGGCCCGTGGCGCCATTGCGAGATGAGCGCCGTGAGGGTCGGCTGCCACTCTTCAATTGCACCGCGCGTGTATGGCTGGACAAGGGTCCGCGCGACCGCCCGCCACATGGCGACGCCGAATGGGTTCACCAGGGTGACGGCGCCGGCGGCGATCGTAATCGCCGCGCGCCCTGCCCCGCGTTTCCATCCTTCGTCCGAGGCTATCTCGCGCACCGTCGCCGTCAGCGAGTAAACGACGAGCGCGATCACGCCGACAAAGAATCCCGCGTGCAGGTTCACCCATAGCAGCATGAGCGGAATCGCCAGCCAAAGCGGAGCGCCGCGCGGACGACAGTTGTCGCGCGTCAGGAGTGCGAGCAATGCCGCCAGCAGTGCAAATGTGAACATCTGCGGTCGGAACTGCATCTGCAGCAGCAGGCCCAACGACGCCAGGAGCAGCACCGGCAATTGCAGAGCGAACGAAGCCCCGGTTTCGGCCTCCGCGTCGACAATGAAGGTCACGGTTATCGCCGTACAGACGAACTTCCACAGCTTCAATCCGAGTACACCGCCGAGGTTATACACCGCCGCCATGACCACTTCGGCGAGCCATTCATAGTCATGCCATGCAATTCCAGGAGCGGAGTAGCTGTAAGGATCGCGATCGATCAGATGGCGCCGGACGATAAACTCCTGACCGAAGCGTAAGTGGCCCCACAAATCGGGATCAGTGCGGCGGTTGGAATCGGCGATCAGAATCGCCAGCAGGACAAGCCAGGGCGAATGACGAAGGAGCGATTTGCGCTCGTCACGGCGCTCTTGCAGCACATAAAGCGAAGCGCGCGCGCTGCCCGGCGATTCGAGAGCTGCCGCGACGCACGTGTCGCCGTCGGCCTCGGTCGCCAATGGCTGACCCTCCCCGCTACTCCCCGTCATGGCCACGCTGCGCGAGGGCCATTCATCCCGCGCGCGAGCGTGTTGAAGTTAGCAGATTAGGCGCGTCATCGCGATTCAGGCGCGGGCGGCAATGCAGATGCTCAGGTTCGCGAGCCGCAGCGAGCCGTCCGCGCGACGGTACGGCGCCGCCGCCTCGGCCGTCGCGCGCATGATCTGCTCGCGCATCGCCGGCGTGCATCGCTCGAGCACCGCGCGCAGCGGCGAGGAAACGTCGGCGCGAAACTGCGTGAACTCGTCCGCCGAGACGAACTCGAACACCACTTCGACCGGCTCGCTGCGCACCTCGGCGAAGCCCGCGCCCTCGAGCGCGCGGTTCAGGATCGATACGTCGGCGAGCCGGAACGGATCCAGCGCGCCCGGCTGGCGCGGCGGCAGTCCGGCAATCGCGCGCACCGCGTCGCCGCCGAGGCTGATCATCGGGACCTTGTCGGGCGAAGACCAGACGGCGGTGGCGAAGCGCGCGCCCGGCTTGAGCGCGCGGCGTATTCCGCGCGCGGCCGCGTCGAGGTCGGGCACGAACATCAGGCCCCACCGGCATAGCCCGGAATCGAAGCCGTGCTCCTCGGCCTCGAGCGATTCGATATCGCCCACTCGAAATTCGAGATTGCCCAGCCCGAGCGCCGCCGCGCGTTCGCGCGCGACCGCCAGCATCCCGGGCGACTGGTCGATTGCAACCACGCGGCCCGCTGTGCCGACGCGGCGCGCGGCGGTAATCGCCGGCTCGCCGATTCCGGTTGCGAGGTCGACCACGCGAGCGCCGGGGACGACCGCGGCGAGCTCGACCAGGCGGTCGCTCACGTGCTGCGCGGCGCGCTCGAACACGCTCCACCACCGCTTCCATCCCGCGGCTGCGCAATCCCAGTCAAGGCGCTGCTGCTGCTTGAGTTCGCTCGACGTCCCGCTGTTATCAGTCATGACCGAGTCTCCTGTTGACGGTTCCACGCGCAGGGCGCGCGCTTCAGCGCGCGAGCGGAGCGCGACCGTATACCCGCACGCCGCGGAAAGCGCACAGCAGCCGCGGATAACGCGCCGCCAGCTTGGCAGCTTCGCCGCGCACGTTCCATCCCTGACCGGCGATCAACAGTTCCGCTTCCGACGCGCTCCCCTCGGCCGGCATCGCGGTTTCCGCCGCGCGATCGGCGCGCAGATAATAGCGCACGACGTTCACCGCGAAGGGCGGCGCGACCGCCACTTTCGCGCCCGGAGCGAGCGCACCGGCGGCCGCGCGCGCCGCCTCGCGCCATTGCACGTCATGCGCGCGTCGTCGATAGGCGTGGAGATGCCCGAGCGCGAAGAGCAGCGCCGCCGCGACCGCGGTCGCGCGCAGCGGCGCGCCTGGGGTCTCCCATGCGCCGATCGCGGCAAGGATGAAAAACGGGACGAAGCACCAGAGCGCGTAGCGCTCGACGAACATCGGGGCGAAAACGTACGACGCCGCCAGCATCATCACGGGCGGCAGCCACATCCATGCCAGCGCGAAGCTGACCGCTTCGCGCGCGCGGCGGCGCGCCCGCCACGCACCCCAGGCCGCGAGCACCGCCAGCAGCGGGAAGGCGAACGTGCCGATGCCCTTGTTGAACAGCGCGACCGGCGCCCACCATCGCGGCCGTTCGATCCACGCGGTCGCGCCATGCGCGAAAGCGCTCGCGCCAGTGCGCAGCGAGGGCAGCGCGACGACGAAGAACAGCGCCGCGCCGCCCGCCAGAGCAGCCGCTGCGGCGAGCAGCGAGCTCCCGGCCGAGATGCGCGGCAAAATCAGCAGCAGCCACGCCATTTCGGCCGCGACCACGAAGCCAGCGCTGAAGTGCGCGGCCGCGGCGAGCGCGGTAAGCAGGACCAGCAGCGCCAGGTCCAGGCGCCGGCCGTAGCGCGCGGCGCGGATGAACGTCCGCACCTGCAGCAGAACGATGAGCAGCGCGAGCGGATACATGCGCAGCTCGCGCGCGTACTTGATCGACACCAGGTTGACCGCGAACAGCAGCGCGGCGAGCGCCGCCGCCGCGTCGGCGTCGTCCAGGCCCGCGAGCAGCTCGCGCGTGAGCGCGAAGACCGCGACAATGCTCAGCGTATCGAGCGCCGCGGACAGCGAGCGCATCGCGGCAATGCCGTCGCCGAACAGCCCCATCCAGCCGTGCAACGCGACCTCGTAGAGCGCAAGCTTGCCCGGATTGAGAATCGCCTGAGTGCGCACGGCCGCCGACAGGCTGGGCGCGGCGGCGGCGGCCCACGAGGCGCCCTCATCCGCGGACATTTCACGCGCGCCGAGTCCCGCAAAGCGCAGCCATGCGCCCAGCGCGACGGCGATTGCGAGCGACGCCGCTACGCCCAGGCGCACGTTGGCAAAAGCCTAAAGCCCCTTCTTGAGCTTGGGCGCGGGACGAAAACCGATGGTGCGCGCGGCAGGAATTGTCATCGGGCTTTGCGTGCGCGGATTATAACCCGGGCGGGCGCGACGGCGGCGGACCGAAAAGGTGCCGAATCCCGGAACCCAGAAGCGCTTGTCCTTGCGAATCGCGCGCGCGATATGATCGAAAGTCAGCTCGATCGCGCGCGCCGCGGTTTTCTTCTCCAGGCGGGCGGCCCGCGCGATGTTCTCGATCAGCTCGGCCTTGGTCATGGCTCGTCGCCTCCCCGCTGGTACCCTTTATAGCGCGGGCGCAAGCTGCGGCAAGAGCACACGGCGGCGGACGGGGCTGCGGAGACGGAGGCTCACGATGGCTTGGGCGGCGCCGCGGCACCAAAGCCCAGCTCGCGCCAGACCAGGCCCCAGCGCACGCCCTGGTCGCTTACCGTGACGCTGTTCACGTCGGCCTCGCTCATCACGCGTTCAAGGATCGCCGCACCCGCAAAGATGACGTCGGCGCGCGCGGGATCGAGCCCCTTGAGCCGGCGCCGCTCGGCAATCGGCAGCGAACCGAGCAGCTCGATCACGCGTTCGACGTCTGCCCGCGACAGCTCGTATCCGTGCACGCGCTGCGAATCGTACGGATCCAGTTCCAAGGCGATCGCGCATACTGTGGTGACCGTGCCCGCGATGCCCACCAGCACGTCGGCCGCGAACGTCCAGCCGAGCCGCTGCAGTTCGGTATCGATGGCCAGGCGCAGATCGGCGGCCTCGCGCACGGTCGGGGGATCGTGCCGGATGAGGCGCTCGGTCAGACGCACCGAACCGATCTGCAAACTTGCCACTTCGAGCTTGCCGGCGGACTGAGCGTTGATGAACTCGGTCGCGGCGCCGCCGGCGCGGATGAATTCCGTCGAACCGCCGCCGATATCGATGATCAGCAGACGCTGCGAGCCGTCGAAGCTGAGCCCGCGCAGCACCGCGAGATAGGAGAGCCAGGCCTCGGTCTCGCCCGAGATGATTTCCAGCTCGATTCCCGCGCGCTCGCGCACCCGACGGATAAAATCCGCGCCGTCGGCGACGTCGCGCAGGGTGGCCGTGCCGGCGGCGGCAATCTTCTCGACGCCGGCGGCGCGGGCCTGTCCGGCGAATTCGACGATCGCATCGATCGTGCGCGCCGCGGCCTGCGGATCGAGCCGTCGCGTCCGGTCAACCCCCTGCCCCAGGCGCGTAATGCGCGCAAGGTCCATCACCCGGCGCACAGCGCCCGCGGGCGTGGTCTCCGCCACCAGCATCAGCACGGTGTTGGTGCCGACATCGAGCGCTCCGATCCTCATGCGGTCTCCTCGAGCGGCAGCGGCGATTGCGCGACCGCGCACCGAGCGGCGAATTCGTCGATTGCGCTGAGCGCGCGCGCCGCGAAATCGAGCTTGCGCTGGCGCCCGCGTGCGCGATGCGCCAGTTCCGGCATCAGGCCGTAATTCGCGTTCATGGGCTGGAAATCGCGGCGCTCGGGGTCGGTGATATACGCGATCAGCGAGCCTAGCGCGCTGACCGGCGGCGGCACCAGCAACGGACGGCCGCTGAGCAGGTTGGATGCGTTGATTCCGGCGAGCAGCCCGGCCGCCGCCGATTCAACGTAGCCCTCGACACCGATCATCTGCCCGGCAATGAACAGGTCGTCGCGCCCGGCGAACTGCAGCGTCGGGCGCAAGAGGCGCGGCGAATCGATGAAGGTGTTGCGATGGAGCGAGCCCAGGCGCACGAACTCGGCGCGTTCGAGTCCCGGGATCATGCGCAGCACGCGGCGCTGCTCGGGATAGGTCATCTTGGTCTGGAACCCGACCATGTTGTAGAGGCGCGCGGCGCGATCGTCCTGGCGGAGCTGCACCACCGCGAACGGCCTGCGGCCGGTGCGCCGGTCCTCGAGCCCGACCGGCCGCATCGGCCCGAAGGCGAGCGTGCGCGGACCGCGCCGCGCCATCTCCTCGATCGGCATGCAGCCCTCGAAGTACACCGGGCGCTCGAACGGATGCGCCGCGACCTTGTCGGCACCGAGCAGCGCGCCGACGAAAGCCTCATATTCGTCCTCGCTCAATGGGCAGTTGATATAGTCGTCGCCGCCGCGGCCCCAGCGCGAGGCGCGAAAGGCGATCGACATGTCGATCGAGTCGGCGGTCACCACCGGCGCGATCGCATCGTAGAAATACAGGTGGCGCGCGCCGATCAGTTGATTAAGCGCGGCCTCCAGTGCCGGGCTGGTCAGCGGACCGGTGGCCAGCACGGTTACGCCGGCCGGAATCGCGGTCGCCTCCTCGCGCACCACCTCGACCAGCGGATGAGACGTCAGAGCGTGAGTGAGCGCGGCGGCGAATTCCTCGCGATCCACGGCGAGCGCCGACCCCGCGGGCACGCGCGCCCGATCCGCCGCGCCGATCGCGAGCGAACCGAGCCGGCGCATCTCCTCCTTGAGCACGCCGACCGCCGAATCGAGCGAATCGCTGCGCAGCGAATTCGAGCAGACCAACTCGCCAAAGAGCGCGGTCCGATGCGCCTCGGTCATGCGCACCGGGCGCATCTCAACCAGGCGCACGCGCACGCCGCGGCGCGCGAGCTGCCATGCGGCTTCGCTGCCGGCGAGACCCGCGCCGATCACGTTGACGATCGGAGAAACCATCGCGCAAAAGGCTATCGTGCGCGCGGACGCAACGGCAAGCTGAACCGCGAGGTTCAGCGAGTACATCGCCCTCCGGAGCTCAGGCTGGAGCGGCGCCGTCAGGCGCTGGCAGGCGCGGGCGCCGACGAGCCGCGATCGGCAACTTCGGCGGCGGGCACGGGCACGCGATGCCCGCATTCCTTGTTGGGACACTGCCATCGCGCGCCCTCGCGCTTGGTCACCTTCTCGACCAGGTAGGGCGACGCGCATTGCGGACAGGGATGCGCCACGACCTTGTCCCAGCTCGCGAACTTGCACTTGGGATAGCGCGCGCATCCATAGAACAGCTTGCCGCGCCGGCTGCGCCGCTCGAGCACCTCGCCCTCCTGGCAGTCCGGGCAGGCGACGCCGGTGCTCACCGGATCGGACTTGAGTCGCTTGATGCCGTCGCAGTCCGGATAGCCCGAGCATCCGAGAAACTCGCCGAAGCGCGAGCGCCTGCGCACCATCGGTTTGCCGCATTTCTCGCACGTCTCGTCGGTCGGCTCGGTCGAAACGGGCGGGCGTTCCTGCGGCACGATGTTGCCCTGCTCATCGCGGGCGAATTCCTTGGTGTTGGTGCACTTGGGATAATTGGAGCAGGCCAGGAACTCGCCATTGCGCCCCCACTTGATCACCATCTCGCCGCCGTCGAGCTCGCACTTGAGGCCGGTGGGCAGGCCCTTGCGCTTGACCGTCGGCATCTTCTTCTTGGCCTCGCCCAGCGATTTCTTGAACGGCCCGTAGAAACGGCGCAGCGTCTTGACCCAGTTCTCCTTGCCGTTCTCGACCTCGTCGAGTTCTTCCTCGAGCTGGGCCGTGAAGCCGACCTCGAGGATGTCCGGGAACGCCTTCACCAGCAGTTCCGCAACCACCCGACCGAGCGAGGTCGGGCGCAGGCGTTTGCTTTGATCCTCTTCGACGTACTCGCGGTTGAGGATCGAGGTCATGATCGCGGCGTAGGTCGAAGGACGCCCGATGCCCTTGTCCTCGAGTTCCTTGATGAGCGTCGCCTGGGTGAAGCGCGGGGGCGGCTGTGTGAAATGCTGTTCCGGATCGAAGCCCAGAAGCTTGAGCGTCTCGCCTTCGTTCATCGCGGGCAGCGTCGCCGACTCGTCGTCCTCCGCGGCTTCGTCCTGACCCTCGGTATATACGCGCATGAAGCCGTCGAACTTGACCACCTGGCCGGTGGCGCGGAATACGGCTTCGCCCGCCTCGATATCCACCGTGGTGCGGTCATACACCGCCGGATTCATCTGGCTCGAGACAAAGCGGTTGAAGATAAGCGTGTAGAGCGCAAGCTCGTCCTTGTCGAGGTAGCGCGCGATCGACTCCGGATCGCGCTCGACCGCGGTCGGCCGGATCGCTTCATGCGCGTCCTGGGCGGATTTGGCGGACCGATAGAGGATCGGCCGGTCGGGCAGATAGTTCGCGCCGTAGCGGTTCGCGATGTACTCGCGGACCGAAGCCAGCGCCTGATCCGAGACGCGCGAAGAGTCGGTCCGCATGTAGGTGATGAGGCCCACCGCGCCCTGATCGCCAAGCTCGACGCCCTCGTAGAGGCGCTGCGCGATCTTCATCGTGCGCGAGGGCGAAAAGTAAAGCTTGCGCGAGGCCTCCTGCTGCAGACGCGAGGTGATGAAGGGCGGCGTCGGCGTGCGCCGCACCTCCTTGCGTTCGACCTTGCGCACCACGAAGGGCCGATGCTCGCAGGCGGCGATGATTGCGCGCGCCTCGGCCTCCGGCAGCTTGTAGGCCTTGTTGTCGATTCGCTGGTCGCGATTGCTGTACAGGCGCGCCTTGAATGCCGGCGGATTCGCCGCCTGCAGGCGCGCGTCGAGGGTCCAGTATTCCTCGGCACGGAAAGCCTCGCGCTCCTTCTCGCGCTCGACGATTATCCTGAGTGCCACCGACTGCACGCGGCCGGCGCTGATTCCGCGCTTGACCTTGTCCCACAGCAGCGGGCTTATCTGGTATCCGACCAGGCGATCGAGCACCCGGCGCGCCTGCTGCGCGTCGAACAGGTCATGATTGAGCTGCTCGGGATTGGCCACTGCCTGGCGAACCGCCGACTGGGTGATCTCGTGCAGCAGTACCCGCCCCACGCTCGCCTTGACCTTTCCGAGCTGGTCCGCGATATGCCACGCGATAGCTTCGCCCTCGCGGTCCGGGTCGGTCGCCAGGTAAATCGCATCGGCCTTCTTCGCCTGGGCCTGGATTTCCTTCAGCACTTTGGCCTTGCCGGCGATTACGTGATATTCGGGCTTGAAGTCGTCCTCGATCGCGACGCCCAGCGTGCTCTTGGGCAGATCCATCACGTGACCGACCGACGGGATGACCTGAAAGTCGGCCCCCAGGTAGCGCTTGATTGTTTTCGCCTTCGCCGGCGATTCAACTATTACGAGGTTCTTTGCCACCCTTCCTCGCAGCCTCCGGATTCGAGTCCCCAAAAGCAACGCCCCGGGCAACCAAGGACCGGGACTAGGGGAGTGTGAAGAGCTTTCCGGGATGCTGTACGACCATCCCCCTTAGCTCAAGCTCCAACAACAAGTTAAGCACAGTTTGCGGTGGAAGCTGGCACGATTCAATGATCGCATCAATATGGAGCGATTGAGCATTTTTTAGACTATTTAAAATAGTTTGAATCTCAATAATCCTATCTTGAGCGATATCTTTAAGCGACGGCTCCTTCTTTACCGCTCCGTCCTGTCTGCCCGTCTTGGACACGAGGAGAGACCCGGATGGCGATGGCTGCGATGACATTTGCGGTGCCAGCTCCTCGATCACGTCTTCGACGCACTCGACCAGGACCGCGCCCTCTTTGATGAGACGATTGCTGCCGCGCGTTTTGCCGCTCAAGGGGCTGCCGGGCACGGCGAAAACCTGGCGATCCTGCTCCAGCGCCATCCTCGCGGTGATGAGCGAGCCGCTCTTCTCGGCCGCCTCGACAATCACCACGCCCAGCGAGAGTCCGGACAGGATACGGTTGCGGCCCGGGAAATTCTCCGGCAGAGGTGCGGTGCCCACCGGCAGTTCGCTCAGGATCGCACCGCGGTTCTGAGCGATGTTGTCGGCCAATTCGCGATGCTCGGGCGGATAAATGACGTCGATACCGCAACCGAGCACCGCGATAGTGCGGCCGCCCGCGTTGAGCGCTCCGCGATGGGCCGCGCCGTCGATGCCGCGGGCGAGGCCACTGACGACAATAAACCCGCGCATGGCGAGCTCGAAGCCAAGCCGCTCGGCCATCTTGAGCCCAGCCTCGCTCGCCGCGCGCGCGCCGACGACGGCGATACAGGTGCTATCGCCCGGCTCGAGCAGCCCGCGTGCCGCCAGATATGGCGGCGGGTCCGCAATCTGCTTCAAGTTGGGCGGGTAGTCGGGATCGTTCCATCGCACCAGGCGGGCACCTAACCGCGCCAGTTCGCAAAGTTCCTTCTCTAAAGGCGCGAAGGCATCGAATGAAACGAAAGCACGGGCCAGATTGCGCCCGACCCCGACCGACGCGATCTCCTCCTCGGTCGTCTTAAAGATGCGCTCGGCGGTCCCGAATCGCTCGAGCAGCAATCGACAGGTTCGCGGCCCCGCTCCACGGACATGCCGCAATGCCAACCAGTATGCGTCTGCGCTCACGGACATTGTGCAAGCGTGCTCCGCTTACCCATGAGACGGACCGCCCGACGGGCGCCGAATGACGTAACGCCGCGCCTCCAGGAGCGTAGTTGTAGCATTTGGAGCATGTTTCAGGGCGAAGCGGCGATCGATGCGGCCGAAGCGCTGACTTGACCGCGCACGTTCGATCAAATAGTTAAGAGCGAACCGCTTTGTTTGCCGCCCGTCGCGCTATTTGTCTGCTAATGGTTTTGAATAATATTGCGCCCTCGCGGCGGCTGCGCGAGCGAGGAAGAAAGCGGGCTGTGGGTGGAGGGTCTAGATCATAATGGATGCGACTGAGACGACCGAAACCGGCCGCATGTCCGCGGTCGATAAGCAGATTCTGATCTTCAGCGTCTATCGGGACGCCGAACTGCGGGGCGCGCGCCTGCTGTTCAATCTGATCGGCCATATGAAGGACGGCGACTCACAGCTCAAGATGGCCAAGCATCTGTCGGACGAAACCCGCCATGCGTGGCTATGGACCCGCCGGATCGCGGACCTGGGCGGGACGCCCCTGCTGCTCTCGGACGGCTATCAGCGCCGGCTTGGCACGCGTCTGGGCGTGCCCAAATCGGTGGTCGAGCTGCTCGCACTCACCGTGGTGGTCGAAGAACGCGCACAGAGCCGTTACATGGCTCACGCGGCGCTTCCCGACGTGGACGAGGAGACCCGCGAGGTCCTTAAGGCGGTCACCGAGGACGAAAACTGGCACCTCTCCTGGATCGAGAAGAAGATGCGCGAAATCGCCCGCGAAGAGGGCTGCGAGGCCAAGGCCGACGAGGCGTTGGAACGTTATCGCGCGATCGAGCGCGACGTCTACGCGACGCTCGCCGCTGATGAAGTCGAGTTGATGCGCAGTTAGGCGGGCAGCCTGTCCGCTTTTCCATCTGAAATCAAAAGAACCCTGGGCGCGGCCAAAGATTGGCGCCGCCGGAGCCGCTAGGCTTTCGCGCCGACGGGCGTGCCGCCTGCCGCGAGCGCCGCGTTCAGCTCCGCGCGCATCGCGGCGGCCGCCCGCGCGGCCCCCTCGCCCGGTGCGCATCCCTGCTTGAGGTACGCGTACATCAGGCTCCGGCTGGCGTTGACGACGATCCCGCTGCCGTCAGGGCGCGCCGCGCGCACCGCGTCGGCCGCGCTGGCACCCTGGGCTCCGTAACCTGGAACCAGCAGCGTGGCGTGCGGCATCAGCTCACGCGCGCGCGCGGCATGCTGCGGATAGGTCGCTCCGACCACGGCGCCGACCGGACTGAGCCCGCTCGGCCCGACGAAGTCGCTGCCCCACCCTTCGACCCGGCGGGCCACGCGCTCCCATATCGCGGCGCCGTCGGCGATCGCGTCCTGAAATTCGCCCGATGACGGATTGGAGGTCTTGACCAGCACGAACAGGCCGCGGCCGCGCCGCACGCGGGTCACGAATGGCGCGATCGCGTCGCTGCCGAGGTAAGGATTCACGGTTACGGCGTCGCATCCGAAGTCGCCGTCACCGAGGAAGGCCTCGGCATACGCCGCCGAGGTCGATCCGATATCGCCGCGCTTGGCATCGGCCACCGCGATCAGGTCGAGCCGGCGCGCAAGCGCGATCACTTCGGCCAGCGCCTTCATCCCGTCGATCCCGCGCGCCTCGAAGAACGCCAGTTGCGGCTTGACCGCGCAGACATCGGACGCGCACGCCTCGACGATCTCGCAACAGAAGCGCGCCAGCGTGTATCCGGCCGGAACGCCGGGTGCGCCGGGCGCGTCGAACTGCGGATCAATTCCCAGCATCGCCACGCTGCGCTTGCGCCGTTGTGCCTCGAGCAGCCGCTCGCAGAAGTAATCCATCGAAGCCTCATCATTTCACGAGCGGTTCCAATGCCGCAACGCGCGCGGATCGACTGGATGGCGCCGCGTATTCGCGATAGCGTTTGCGCAACGGCAGGAGTTTCGATGCAACCCGGAAAATACGCGGTTTTCTCCTATCTCGACACGCTCACCGGCGGTGAGGTCGCCGCGTTCGCGCGCAAGCTCGAACGCCTCGGGTACAGCGCGCTGTGGTTTCCCGAGACTTTCGGCCGCGACCCATTCGTCTGCGCCGCCCATGTGCTCGGCGCAACCGAGCGCCTCCATGCGGGCGCGGCCGTGGCGGTAATCTGGAAACGCACGGCGGCCGCGATGGCCGGCGCCTCGCGCACTATCGGCGAACTATTTCCCGGCCGCTTCGTGCTCGGCATGGGCGTAAGCGGCGGCCCGTTCATGCAGCGTCACGGCCTCGATTACGGCAAACCGCTGAGCCACATGCGCGAGTACCTGCCGCGGATGCGCGAAGCGCCCTATTATGGCCCGCGGCCCACGGTCGAACCGCCCATCATGCTTGCCGCGCTCAGGCCAAAAATGCTCGAGCTTGCCGGCCGCGAGACGATGGGCACCATCACGGCGCTCACGCCGCCCGAGGGAATCGCGCCGATCCGGGCGGCACTTGGAGACGACAAATGGATCTGCGCCCAGCAGGTGGTGATGCTCGAGAGCGACGCGTCGCGGGCCCGCGCGGCCGCGCGCAAGTTCATGCATTTCTACCTGGGTTCGCCGACCTACCATACGCATCTGCGCGCGCTCGGCTTTGGCGATCGCGACCTCGCCGGCGACGGCAGCGACCGGCTGATCGACGCGATGGTCGTATGGGGCGACGAAGCCCGGCTGCGCCAATGCCTCGAGGCGCATCTGCGCGCGGGAGCGAACCAGGTCGTGATCTCGCCTCTGAGCTCAGCCGGCGGTCATCGCCCCGACGAACGCGCGCTCGAAGCTCTCGCCCCGCCGCGTTAGCCGGGCGCATCGCGGCCATGCGGCCTAAAAGCAGTAACCGAGACGGCTTCGGCACCTCGTCGCGATGCCGCTCGCACGCTACGCCGATTGCGCTGCGCTGATCGTTGCGCGCAGGTGGCAATGCACGGGCCAACGATGAGCGTTCCCGGCTCAGGCTGGCCGTCAGGCATCAGACGCGCCGATGTGCTCTTTCGTTCAGCATCGCGAAAAAGACCGGCACGAGGATGAGCACGTGAATCGACGAGGTGATCATGCCGCCGACGATCGGAGCGGCGATCGGCTTCATCACGTCCGAGCCAATCCCCGACTCCCACAAGATTGGCGCCAGACTCAGCATCACGACCGCCACGGTCATCAGTTTGGGCCGCAAGCGCTGCACTGCACCTTCAATCGCGGCGGCCTCGATGTCCTCGGGGCGCAGCGGCACGGCCGCCCGCCTCCGGTCCAGCGCTTCGTGCAGATAGATGACCATCACCACACCCGTCTCGACCGCGATGCCGAACAGAGCGATGTAGCCCACCCATACCGCGACGCTGAAGTTGAAACCCATCAGGTATTGCAGGATGAGTCCGCCGGTCATCGCGTACAGCGTGGGGAAGATCAGTACCGCGGCCTCGAGCGTAGAGCGGAACAACAGGTAGAGCAGAACGAAGATGGTCACGAACACGATTGGAAGAATGACGGCGAGGCGCTTGCGCGCGCGCAGCTCGAATTCATACTCGCCCGACCATTTGAGCAAATAGCCGGAGGGCAGACGGAGCCGGCGGTCCAGCGCGGCTTGCGCGCGCCGGACGTAGCCGCCGTAGTCGGAAGTCGCGAGATCGACGTAGACATAGCCGGTCAGTTGTCCGTCCTCGTCGCGGATCATCGTCGGCCCTGACGCGATCTGAAGATGCGCGACTTCGCCGAGCGGCACTTGCGCGCCCGATGGTGTCATAATCAGCACGCGCCTCAAGGCGTCGAGGTTATCGCGGTAGTCCTGCAGATAGCGCACGTTTATCGGATAGCGCTCGCGACCTTCGATCGCGGTCGCGATATTCTCGCCGCCGATCCCGGAGCGAATCGCATTCTGCACGTCGCCCACAGTCAGGCCGTACTGCGCCGCGGTTCCGCGGTTGACTTCGACATCGATGTAGAAGCCCTGCGAAACGCGTTCGGCGAAGACGCCGCGCGTGCCGCGAACCGTGGCGAGGATCTCCTCAACCCGGCTGCCGATTCGCTGAATCTCGCGCAGCGACGGTCCTTGGATTTTCAGGCCGAGGGGGGTCTTGATACCGGTCAGCTCCATGTCGAGCCGGTTTTCGACCGGCATCGTCCACGAGTTCGACAGGCCCGCAAATGCGAGCTTCGCGTCCATGCGCGCGATGAGTTCGTCGTAGGTCATCGCGGAGGGCCACGCGCTTCGCGGCTTCAGCATGATGGTCGTGTCGTACATGTCCATCGGCGCATTGTCCGTGGCGCTGTTCGAGCGTCCGACCGTGCCGAAGACGCTTGCGACCTCGGGGAAGCTTTTGATGATTCGATCCTGCTTCTGCAGCAAATCGGTCGCGGCGGTGATCGAGAGCCCGGGCAGCGCGGTGGGCATATACAGGGCGGAGCCCTCGTACAAAGGCGGCATGAATTGGCTGCCTAGCTTCAGCGCAAGCGGCAGCGTCACCAGCAGAAAAAGCACGTTCGCCGCGATGGTGATTTTCCGATGGCCCAGGCACCAGCGAATCACCGGCAGATAGAGCCCCTGAAACAGGCGGCTCGTCGGATTGGCGTTCTCGGCCCGCAGCCGGCCCCGGATCAGGACCAGCATCAGGACCGGAACCACCGTGATCGCCAGGATCGATGAGCAGGTGATCGCAAAGGTCTTGGTGTCGGCCAGCGGCCGGAACATCCGCCCTTCCTGCGCCTCGAGCAGAAAGACCGGCAGGAATGAGACCACGATTATCACCAGCGAGAAAAACAGCGGTCGCCCGACCTGTGCGGCCGCGTCCAGCAGGATGCGCCGCCGCTCAGCCGCATCGAGGGCGGCGCCGCGCACGGCCGCCGCCGCCTGGGCTTCGGCGAGATGCCGGTAACCGTTCTCGACCATCACGATCGACGCGTCGACCAGCACACCAATCGCCAGCGCGAGTCCGCCGAGCGACATGACGTTCGAGCTGACCTGCAGGTAGTACATGGGGATGAAGGTCGCAAGCACGGCGAGCGGCAGCGTCAGGATCGGAATTAACGCGGAACGAAAATGAAACAGGAAGACCATGATGACCAGACTGACGATCGCCGCTTCCTCGATCAAATCGCGCTCCAGCGTTCGCATCGATGCCCGGATCAGTCCGGAGCGATCATAGCCCGCGACGATTTCGATGCCGGGCGGAAGGCTCTTCTTCAATTCCGAAATTTTGCGCTTGACGCCGTCGATGACGTTGAGCGCGTTCTGCCCGTAGCGCATCACGACGACGCCGCCCACCGCCTCGCCCTGACCGTTCCATTCGGCAACGCCCTCGCGAATGTCCGGCCCAAGACTCACCACGCCGAGGTCGCGAATCAGCACGGGCGTGCCGTCGCGCTCGGCCACCGGGATGTCTTCGAGATCGGCGACCGATTTTACGTAGCCGAGTCCGAGGATGTTGTAGGATGCGGATGACATCTCGAGCACGCGCCCGCCTGCCTCGCTGTTGCTCTCCTGGATTCGTTCGATGACCGTGCGCAGAGGAACGCCGAGCGCGAACAGGCGATTGGGATCGAGCTTGACTTGGTACTGCTTGACGAATCCTCCGATCGAGGCGACCTCGGCGACGCCGGGTACTGTCTCGAGCGCATAGCGGATACGCCAGTCCTGCAGGCTGCGCAACTGGGCAAGGTCGTGCGTATGGCTGCGGTCCAGGAGGACATATTCGAAGACCCACCCCGCGCCGGTCGCGTCGGGGCCGAGCACGGGGATCACGCCGGGTGGCAGTTGAGTGCTGAGCTGCTGCAGATATTCCAGAACGCGGCTGCGCGCCCAGTACATGTCGGTACCGTCCTCGAAGACCACGAACACGTACGAATCGTTGGGCATGGTCTGGGCGCGCACCGCCTTGACCCGCGGCGCCGCCAGCATCGCGGTGACAATCGGATAGGTCACCTGGTCCTCGATCAGATTAGGCGGCTGGCCCATCCACTGCGTATGGACGATCACCTGCACATCGGAAATGTCGGGGAGGGCATCGAGCGGAATACGCTTGATCGACCAGATTCCGGCCGCCACCAGGGCGAGGACGCCAAGGAAGACGAGCAGACGATTGCGCTCGCACCATTCGATGGTTCGTTCGATCATGGGCCGCGCTCCTCACATTCCGCCGGCCGCCGACAAATTGAATTGTCTGGCGGCGAGCGTGCGGCCGTTCTTGGCCGCGACCGCCGTCACTTGCCAGGTGCCCCCGCTTGCGAGCGTGAACGCGCCCTCGTAAACGCCGCCCCCCCGATTCGTCAGGGCGGCCGTCTCGCGCATCGCCGACATACCCATCGCCGGCATCGCGGCCATATGGAAGGTGACCGATACCCGCGCGCCGTCGATTGGATGCCCGTCGCGGTCCTTCAGCGTCACCCGCAGCCGGTTGTTGCCGCGCGCGGGCGGATTGGGAGTCGTAAGCACGTCGAGCGTGGCGGCGGGCTGCGACTGGGACGATGCGGCTGGGGCGCTCGTGGCCTGCGGCGGCGGAGCAAAACCGCCGATCGCCGCCTGAAGCTGGCTTTCCGAATCGACCAAGAAGTTCGCTGAAGCTACGATTCTCTGGCCGGCCGCGAGGCCTTGCAGCACCACCAGGTCGTCGCCGACCCGCGGGCCGAGCTCGACGTATGCGGGAAGCAGATAGCCGTCGCCGCGATCGATAAAGACGACGTTGTGCGCGCCCGTTCTGAGCACCCCGCTTGCCGGGACAACCGTTTGCGCGCCCAATTCGACGTGCAGCTCGATACGGCCGTACATGCCGGGCTTCAATCGCCCGTCGCGATTGCCAAGTGCGACCCGCACCCGGGCCGTGCGCGTGGCCGTGTCGATCTGCGGCCAGATGTAGTCCACGCGTCCGACGAAGCGCTCGCCCGGGTAGGTATCGACGATGAAGTCCGCGCGGTCGCCTGCGCGGATCGCGCCGATTTCGTCCTGGAAAACGGCGGCGTAGACCCAGACGATGGAGAAATCCGTGATGGTGTAGAGCCTGGTCTCCGGTTGCACGTACATGTTCGCTACCGCGCCTCGCTCGACTGCATAGCCGGAAGCCGGCGAAACGACGGTCAGCGTGTTGCGCGGCGGACCGCCGCGCGCGAGCCGGGCAACCTCCGCGCGCGGGACGCCCATCAGGGACAGTCGCTCAGCGGCGGCCCGCGCCAGCGAATCCGCGCCCGCGGACACGCCCTCGATCGAGCTGTCCGCAACGCGCTCACGGGCGCGCAGCGCCAGCACGTACTCCTGCTCGGTGGCGGCGAGGTCGGGACTATAGACCGTGAACAGCGGCTGGCCGCGGCGCACGCGCTGAAACCTCTGGTTCACGAATACCCGCTCGATCCATCCGGCGAAGCGCGTCTGAACGTAGGACTCCAGTTGTTCATCCGGCACGACATTGCCGACGGCTTCGATTCGCCGGCTGACCTCGCGGCGCTCGGCCGTCGCGAAGGTCACGCCAATGAGCTGGCGGCGTTCGGGCGTGAGCTGGACAGGCGCAAGTTCCGTCGCCGGGGCCGGCCGCGCGAAGCCGGCCAGCAGCGTGATCGCGGCGCCGGCGGCAAACGTGAGGCGCACAAGTGACGGCTTCATTTCATTTCTCCGACGATCTGTTCGAGCCTGGCGACGGCGATCTCGCGGTCGGCAAGCTCGCGGTAGTACTCCTGGCGAAGGTTGAGCAGGTCGACAAAGGCGGAGAGCAGCGTCTGAAAGTCGGCCTTTGACACGCGATAGGCCGCGAGCGCCGCCTGCATCGAATTTTCCGCCTGCGGGATCAGCCCCTGGTCATAGACCTTGAGGATGCGGTCGGAAGCGCGGATCGCGACGAGCTGATCTTCGGCGGATGCCGCGGCATCGAGCTCGTGCGCGCGAAGCCGCGATCGCGCGGCGGAGAGTTCGAGCGCGGCCTGTTCGATCGCCGGCGTCTGCTTGCGCCAGAAATAGAGCGGGATCTTCGCTCCCAGCGTGAGCATGTAATAGTCGCGCAGGCCGGGGCCGGTCTTTTCGTACTCGTAACCGAGCGTAAAGTCCGGCAGGTAGGCTCTGCGCGCCAGGTCAAGCGCCTTTTCGCTCCGACCTCGCGCCGCCCGATCCATCATCAGGTCGGTCGAATGCTCGCTGACGGCCCCCGCGAGCTGCGCCTGGTTCAAATCGACTCGCGTAGGTTCGACATCGCCGACGGCGATGTTCGCCGAGTCGAGATCACGGCCCAGCGCCGCCTTGAGGTCGGCCTGACGCTGCTGCATCTCGCGACGGCGGCGCTCGATCTCGTCGAGCATCCGGGTCGCCTGCAACTGGGCCTTGAGGACATCCTGGGCCAGCCCTTCGCCGACCCGGTAGCGCGCTTCGGCGATCCGTTCGATTTGCGCCAGTTGGCCGCGCTCGCGCGCGAGCAGAGCGGCGGTCTTCGTTAGATAGAACAGCTCGAAATAGCCTTCGCGGATCTTCTCCGCGGCCTGCCGCTGCGCCGCTTGGTACTGGTGCCGCGCAATCTCAGCGTCCTGTTCGGCAATCTCGCCCTGCAAGCGAAGTTTGCCGGGACCCGGGATGTCCTGGGCGGCGCCGAAGCCGGTGTAGTAGAAATCGCTGGTTTCATAGCCGGCGGAAGGTTTCGGGCTGCCGACCGTGAACTCCTGCAATTGAAGCTGCGGATCAGGCAACGTCCGCATCTGGATGGGCGCGCGCCTGAGCGCCTGCCAATGCTCCCGCGCGGCGACAACATCCGGATTGCGTTCCATACCCTCGCGAACCAACGAAGCCAGATCGGATGAAGCGTCGTGGGAGCGAGCGACGGCGCCCTGAGCGCCTGCCCGCGACGCCGAAAGCAGAGTCATCGCCGTCAGAACCGCTATCGCAGCGCGCAGTCCGGAGGCGCGCCGAACAGTCGTTTCCATAAAAACCACCGAGGTCGTAGGAAGCGTCGGATCGGGCACTCGCAGAGCGAGACTCCGATCGGTTCGAAGCGAGCGGACGCGCCGCTAGCGGACGGCGTCGCGCGCGCTTCGGCTTCAGTCTGCGAATTCGATGGCGATCAGATTTGTCGCGAACAGAGTAGCGAGAGCGGACTGGACCTGGTCCGGGATTCGAAACGGCGATGAGCCGCGCGGGACACGATCCGTTCAGTGATGAAAACCCGATGCGCCGCGCGAGCGAAGTCCAACGCCCCGCTCGCGCTCGAGGCCGGGACCGCGGGTTGAAAACTCGCACGGTTGTCGGAGAACCGGCAGCAACTGAGCGCTACCTGGGCCGGCGACGCCGCCGAGCATCCGGCTGAACAGCAGTCCGGCGAAGTCGATGCGACACTTACGCAGGCCGCGGCCGTTCCCGCGACCTGCAGCAGGATAACGAAGCCGGCCATCAAGCATGCCACGGCGCGCATGGAGAGACGCTAGACGATCGTTCGGATGCGGGCAAGCGGCACGGCTTCGCTCGCGCCAGTCGGACAAAAGCCAATTAAATCAGCGCTTCCCGGCAGAGCGCGACCGACGGACGCCGTCCTTTGCGGCATCGCTCACGAGCACAATCTCGCCGCTGCGCCACAGGTACCATGAGGCTGCCGACCGATACGGACGCCAGCGCTCGCCCAGCGCGCGCAGGCGTTTGCTGTCGGGCATCTTGCGCATCCGGTAGAGCTTGCGCACTGCGTTGCGCACGCCGAGGTCGTCCACCGGCAGCACGTCGGGGCGGCCCAGGTTGAACATCAGGAACATCTCGGCGGTCCATCTTCCGATCCCGTGCACGCGCGTCAGGTCGGCGATGATCTCCTCGTCGCTCATCTTTGCGAATCGCTGAAAGTTGAGCGTGCCATTCTCGACGTGCGTCGCCAGGTCTCTGAGATAGAGGCTCTTCTGGCGCGAAAGCCCGACCCGGCGCAGATCTTCCATCGGGGCCTCGAGCAGCTGTCGCGGAGTGGGAAAGCGCCGCCCCGGGAAAAGCCTGACGAAGCGATCGTGAATTGTGCGAGCGGCAGCGCCGGCCAGTTGCTGAAAGATGATCGCGCGGCCGAGCGCCGCGAAGCGCTCGCGCCTGAGCGCCAGCTTGATCGGGCCGACCGAATCGATGACGCGCGCGAGTATCGGATCGGCGAGCAGCAGATGCGCCTCGGCCTCGCGGGCATAGGATACGTTGTTATCCGGCATCGGGCGCGGATTATAGCGAATTGCGCGCCCGGCGCATCAGGCTGGGCGCGGTTCGCGGGCGTTTTCGCGCTCAGGAAGGGATGGAGGTCTGGGTGGATGCCGCGGACAATTCGACCCACACCGGCGCGTGATCGCTGGATTTGTCCCAGCCGCGAACCTCTCGATTCACGCCCGCGTCGACCAGGCGCGGCGCAATCGCGGGGCTGAGCAGCAGATGGTCGATACGCAATCCGGCGTCCCGTCCGTAGGAGTCGCGAAAGTAATCCCAGAAGGTGTAGACGCGCTCGTCGGGATGCTTTGCGCGCAAGGCGTCGATCCATCCGCGGGCCAACAGCCGCGCATAAGCATCGCGCACCTCGGGCAGGAACAGCGCGTCTTTCGTCCATCGCTCCGGTTTGTACACGTCAAGCTCGGTGGGAATGATGTTGTAATCGCCCGCGAGCACCGCCGGCGCGCCGCTCGTGATTAGAGTTTCGGCGTGCTCCGCAAAGCGCGCGAGCCATCGCATCTTGTAGTCGAACTTGATCCCCGGCGCCGGGTTGCCGTTCGGCAGGTACAGACAGCCCACCGTCACGTCGTTCACCCTGGCCTCGATGTAACGGCTGTGGAGATCCTCGGGGTCGCCCGGAAGGGCTCGACGGCGCTCGACCGGGTCAGAGCCGCGCGCCAGGATGGCGACGCCGTTCCAGCTTTTCTGGCCATGCCAGACGGCCCTGTATCCGGCGGCGCGAATCGCGAGCTCGGGGAACCGCTCCTGCGGCGCCTTCAATTCCTGCAGACAGGCGACGTCAGGCTTGCTCTCCTGCAGCCATCTCAGCAGCACAGGCAGCCGGCTGCCGATACCGTTTACGTTGTACGTCGCAATCTTCACAAAAGCATCCGCTCGATGAGCCCGCCGGCACAGCCGTCACCCGCGCCTGGTCCTCCATTTTATTTTCGAGCGCCGCGAGGCGAGAGCCAGACGCGTTCGAGACGCGCCGGGCGCATCGGGTTGAGCACGTAATCGTGCACCCATGGCTGGCGGATCATGTAGGCGACCGGGTTGTACAGGAACACCCACGGAGCGTCGGCGACAATGATATCCTCGGCGCGATTGTAAAGCGCGTAGCGCTGTTTGGAGTCGGCGAGCGGCGTGGCCTCGGCGAGCAGCCGTTCCACCCCGGGATTGAAATAGAAGGTATCGTTATTGCCGCCCCATTGCTTGCGCGAAAACAACACCTCGAGAAAGTTCTGCGGGTCGGAAAAATCAGCCTCCCATGCGAGTTCCACCAGCGCGACCGTATCGGGTTGGCGGATTGCCTCGAGCAGCGGGGCCCATGCCACCGGCTTGAGCTGGACGTGCACGCCGACCATCGCCAGGTCCTGCTGGATCGACTGGCCGAGCATCATCTCGGTCCGATCGGCGCGCATCCAGAGCGTCGGGGCAAAATCCTTGCTCACGCCGGCCCGCTCGAGCAACGTGCGCGCCATCGCCGGATCGTAAGGATAACCGCGCAGCCCTGGATTGTAGCCCGGCAGGCCGGGCGGCAGCACGCCGCGCGCGACCACTCCGCGGCCATTGAGCAGCGCGATCAGCTTCTGTTTGTCGATTGCGTAATTGAAGGCGCGCCGCACGCGGACGTCGTCGAACGGCTTCATCCGGCAATTCATGCCGAGATAGTCCGTGGCGAGGTCCACGATATGCAGGGTGAGCGCCCTGAGCCGCGGCGTCTTCATCACGTAGAGAAATTCCGCCGGTGGAATTCGCGCGACGTCGATCGCGCCGGCCTCGAACTTGAGCCACTGCAAATCGTCGCTGACGCCTATTTCCTCGACCACGCCGTCGAGTCGCGGCAGCCCCTTGATGAAATAATCGGGGTTCCTCGTCAGCACCAAACGCTGACCGCCGATCCATTGAACCAGCTTGAACGCCCCGCTGCCGACGGCATGGGCCGAGAAATCTTCGCCCCACCGCGCGACCTCCTCGCTCGGAACCGCCGCCGCGAACGGCATGGCGAGCTTCTGCACGAAAATCGGATCCGGAGCCGTCAGATGAAAAACGATCGTCCACGGATCCGGCGTGACGATTCCGCTCACCGCGCGCGCGCGGCCGTCCTGGAAATCCACGGCCCCGGCAATTTCGCGAAAATACTCCATCCCCTTCGAGCGGGTCGCCGGATCGAGCACGCGCTCGATCTCGTACCTGAAGTCGGCTGCCGTCACCGGACGACCGTTGGTGAAGCGCACGTCGCGGCGCAAATGAAACGTGAACTGTTTTGCATCGGGCGCCACTTCCCACGATTGCGCGACGTCGGGCACTAGATCGACCCCGGCGTCGCTGTAGCGCACGAGCGTGTCGAATATCATCTGCTCGAAAGTCCATGAGGCGGTATCGTACCCGGCAGCCGGATCGAGCGTCGGCACGTCGTCCTGCTCGGCGAGGCGCAGCACCTGCGCGCCGGGCGGAAAGACCGGCGCCGCGGGTGCTGCGCCCGGTCCGCCGCCGCCGCGGCATCCGGCGCCGAGCACGGCGCCGGATGCCGCGGCGAGCCACAACGCTGCGGCCGGAAGCCCGCTGTCGTGGCGCACGCCGGTATGACCGGCGTGCGCCACGGCAGCCGCGACGCCGGCAGCGACCTCGATCCAACGTCGCGCGCGGGCGATGAGCCGGCGGCGAGCATCGCGCCGCCGGCTCATCGCCCGACCCTCGTGCCGCGCGCGCGCAGGTAGCCGTAGCCCAATAAATTGAAGCCCAGCACCGCGTAGAAGATCGCCATCCCCGGAAACGCGATCAGCCAGGGCGCGGTTCTGAAGTAGATGAGCGCCTCTTCAACCATCCGGCCCCAGCTCGGCGTCGGCGGCGGCACACCCAGGCTGAGAAAGCTCAACCCGGCATCGAGCAGCAGCGTGCCCGAAGTCCCCAGCACGGCCATGACCACGATAATCGGCATCACGTTCGGAAGCACATGACGCACGATCAGCCGGGCGGGCGAGCCGCCGAGTGCGCGCGCGCCGATGACGAAGTCGCGGCTCGCGATCGACATGGTTTCGGCGCGCACCACGCGCGCGATCTGGGTCCACGAAACCAGCCCGATAACCAACAGCACGTTGAGCAGGCTCGGATGGAGCACGGCGACGAAGGCCATCGCGAGCAGCAGCGCTGGCAGCGTAAGCATCACGTCGGTGAACCTCATCAGCGCGAAATCGACCGAGCCGCCGAAGAATCCTGCGAGCAACCCGATTGCAACACCGATGGTCATAGTAATGGCCATCGCGGCAACGCCGACAATCAGCGAGACGCGCGCACCCCAGATGATGCGCGAGAGCACGTCGCGCCCAAGTTCGTCGGTGCCCAGCGGAAATGCAAACGAGGGCGCGCCCGGGTCGCCAAAGGTAGCAGCCACCGCACGCGTCGGATCGTGCGGCGCCAGTTGTGCGGCGAACATCGCGGTCAGCACCAGACTCAGCACCATCGCGGCTCCCGCGATTTCCAGGACATTGAATCGCCGCGTCATTTGACCAGCCCGGTCACCTTCAGGCGCTCCGTCATGGTGCCTCGCCGAGCCGAATGCGTGGATCGAGCCACGCGTAGAGCAGGTCCACGATAAGGTTGGCAACGACCACCAGGAAGGCGGAGAACAGCACTGTGCCCATGATCAGCGGGATGTCGAGGTTGAACACGGCCTCGTACGCCAGGCGCCCGATTCCCGGCCAGTCGAATACGGTCTCGGTCAGCACCACGCCCGAGAGCAGTCCAGCGAGGTCGAGGCCGGCCAGCGTGACCAACGGCAGCATCGCATTGGCCATCGCATGGCGCGCCAGCACGCGAGCCGCCGAGAGGCCCTTGCCGCGCGCGGTCCGGATATAATCCTGCTCCAACGCTTCAACCAGGTTGGTGTGCAGAATGCGCGAGTAGTAGCCGGCCGACCCCAGCGCGAGCGTGAGCGTCGGCAGCGCGAGGCTGCGCAATTCATCGAAGCCGCCCAGCGGAAATGAATGCAGATACAGGCCGCCCGCGATGAGCAGCATCGTGCCCAGCCAGAACACCGGGATTGAAATCAGCGCGAGCGAAACGATCAGCAGCAGATTGTCGGCGATGCGTCCCCGGCGTGCGGCGGCGATCATCCCCATCGGGATGCCGAGCCCGAGCGACAAGATTATCGCCGAGGCCGCGAGCAGCGCGGTTGCGGGAAAGCGGCTCAAGATAAGCTGCGTCACGCTGGAGCGCCGGATGTACGAGCGGCCGAGATCGCCGTGCAATGCGCGCCCGAGGTAATGCGCGTACTGCAGATAGAGCGGCAGGTCCAGGCCGAGCTGATGGCGGATGGTGGCGAGCGTATGTGGATCGGCCTTCGCCCCGGCCATCGCCACCGCCGGGTCGGCAGGGATCACGAAAGCGATGATGAACGTGATGATCGAGGTGCCGAGCAGCACCGCTGCGCCATAGACGATCCGCCGAATCAGATAGGCGATCATGATGCTTGCGGTGCGGCTTCCGGTCGCAGACCGCCTCCCACCCCGTCTTCTCAGTCCGCCAGCAAAGCGCGCGCGCGGAGTTCGCGCGCGAGGTTCAGTTCGGCGCGTTCGCGCCTGCGGCGGGCCGCGCCGGTGATCTGCTCGTCCGCCGCAAGCGCCAACGCGGCGCGCTCCTCGGCGCGCAACGACGCGACGATCGCATCCATAGCCTCCGCGCAAGCGCGATCCTCGGCCGAAAGCGAGTGCGCAGACGCATGCTTGAGCGCGCGCCAGAGCGCGAGAAAGGCTGCCAGCGACGCGTAGGTCTGCGATTTCACGGCGCGACCGGAATCGAGCCGCCGCCGCCGCCAAGCGGCGCGATGGCGAGGCCGATCAGGTAGCCGGCAACCGCGGCGCCCATCGCGACCGCCAGAAAATGCAGCCCCGAAAGCCATCGCCGCCTGCGTTCCGCGAGCCATCCCTGGAAATAGCCGATGGCGAACAGCGCGAGCGCCGTCGTTGCCATCGCTGCGATCAGTCCGCGGTAATCCGATGGCCCGGCGGACGGCACCAGGATGAACGGCAGGAGCGGCACTACTGCACCGATCAGGAACGCCACCCCCATCGTCAGGCCGTCAACCGCCGCGCTGCCCAGCGCCTGGCGGCTGAGACCGTACATTTTGACTTCGGCGGTGGAGAGCAATGCCTGCGGCGCGGAACTCAGCAACTGCACGACGCGGTAAGAGGATTCGCGGCTGAGCCCTTCATGCTCGAGTTCGTGCAGCAGGCGTTCCCGCAGCATGTAGGGTTCCGCGGCTGCCCGCTCGCGCGTGCGCTCGAGCTCGGTGCTCAGCACCTCGGTTTCAGCGCGCGTGCCGAGGTAGGCGCCGGCACCCATCGAGAGCGCGCCGGCCGCGGTCGAGGCCAGCGCGGCGAGGACGACCTGGCGATGGATCGAGACTGCACCGCTCAGTCCAGCGAGCACCCCTGCGGTGGTCAGGATCCCGTCCTGCATCCCGAACACCACCTCGCGGATGCTGGAGAGACGCTCGATGACGCGCTTTTTATCGGATGAATCGAAGACCGCCACGCGCGCTCAGTTTCAGCCGGCAGTGTCGGACCGGGCCGGCGGCGGCGAATCCGGCTGCCAATCCGCCGGGCACATTCGTCCCGAGCGCAGAGCGCGCACGACGCGCAGCGTCTCGCTGACGCTGCGGCCGATATTGATCGGGCAGGCGACGGCGTATGCGATCATGCGGCCGGCATCGAGAATAAACGTGGCGCGCATCGCCAATCCCTCGCGTTCGTCCAGCACGCCGTAGGCGCGGGCGAGTTCTCCACCCGCGTCGGCCAGCAGCGGATAGCCGATTCCGCCCAGTTCGCGCGCCCAGCGCACATGGGTTGCGGCGTCATCGACACTCGCCGCGACGATGCTCGCACGCTCGGCGGCGAAGGCGTCGCGCGACTTGTTGAATGCCACCACCTCGGTCGGGCAAACGAACGAGAAGTCGTGCGGATAGAAGAACAGCACCACCCAATCCGAGTCGATTTGTGCAAGGCGCAGCCGCCCCTCGCGGCCGTCGATGGCGCAGGGCAGGTCGAAGGCGGGCGCGGTGTCTCCGGGTTTCAGCATCTCCGCAAACTCGTTACGGAGATGAGGCTACTCGATCTGATAGCTGATCGAAACGATCGCCAGGATGGCGACCTCGGCCGCGCGCCACGGTGCCGCGACCGCATCCGGCGGCGCGGGCGCGCGCGCGGGAGTTTCGCTAACCGCGCGCAGCACGCGCGCCAGGCGCACCCCGAGCGAGTGTGAAAGCGATACGGCCTGCAACTGCGCATCCAATGCCGCGCGCGTGATCGCCTCGCTGCGGGCACGGCTCTCGTTCTCGAGCGCGAAGTCGAGGTAGTTAATCCTGCTCGCGCCGGCGCTCAGCGCGGTATCGATCAACGCGCCGACGGTGGCGATCGCGGCGGTGTCGACCGTGACCGAATTTTGGGCGCGGTAACCGGTCACCACCGGCTTCTCGCGGCCTCGCGGATGCTCGTATTCCGGGTAGAGCGAGCAACTGCCGAGGCTCAGCCGGCCGCGGCCGCGAAGCTGCTGTGTGAGCACGTCGATCACGCGCACGGCGAGCGCCGTATTCTCGACCGCGCTCTGATGGGCGGACAGCGCGTGGGTCTCGATCATGAGACTGAGCAGCGCGCGATCGGGCGTGGTGCGCCATTCGGCAGTGCCGACCACGTCAAGCGTGCGCAGCGGCCGCGCGGCCATGGCCGATGAACGGAACTCGGCTCCCAGCCCGCCCGCTAACGCGGTGATTCGTCCGGTCGGTAGGTCTGCGACGCCGCCGGGCGCGGTCCCGATCGCCAACTCCACTGGAACTGTCATCGCGCTGACAGATTACATTGTGCGACGTAATGAATCGCGCCCCGCCGAACCGCGTCGGGTCAAAATTGTGCCGCCGTACGGGATCGCAATGCGGCAAATTGCCGCGCCCGACGCGGGCTTTGGTGCATTGCCCGCGGGGCGAGGCTGCGGCCGCCATCTGGCGCGCGCGATTATTCGATTTGATAGGTGATCGAAACTGTCGCCGGCACCGTAACCTCGTTCGGCTGCACCGGCGTGGGCGCCGCCGCCACCGCACTCATCGCCACGCCACTTGCGCGCATCACCGGGAACGGTCGCGCCTCAGCCTCGGTGGTTGCCTTGATCACCGGGCCGAGCCTGACGCCGAGCGATTTGGCCAGCGAATCGGCCTGAGTCTGGGCGTCCTTGGCCGCGAGCGCGATCGCCTGGCTGCGGGCCTGGCTTTCGTCGCGCAGCGTGAAATTCAGGAAATTAATCCGGTTCGCCCCAGCCTCGATCGCGGTATCGATGAGTCCGCCGAGCATGCCGATCTCGCCGGTCTCAACCGTGATCGAGTTTTCAGCGCGGTAGCCGGTGACGGTCGGCTTCTGGTTGGGCTGCGGCTCGCTGTACTCGGGGTAAAGCGAATAGCCGCCAGTCCATACTTTGCCTTTGCCCTGCAACCTGGTGGTCAGCGCATCGACCACCTTCTGCGCCAGAGCGGCATTCTGTCCCGCACTCTGTTGAGCGGTTGCGGCGTGCGTCTCGATCGCGAGATTCAGCGTCGCGACGTCCGGGGCGACGTGGGCCTCACCGTTGCCGGTGACCTCGATCGTGCGCGCAGACTGTGCCTGTGCGACCGCGACCGGTGCGGAATTCAGCGGAGCCGGCAGACTTCCCGCCGCAACCCTCGCCGGCACCAATGCGATCGCAAGGCAGGCAACTTGCCCGACCAGCGAGCGCAGATGCGCGCGCCGGACGAAGTACGGCGATCGCAGTCCCGGGTTCGCACCACGAACAATCTTCATTCGCGCTTACTCCTCGAGGGCGTGCACCGACTCCCACCCAGGTTCCGCCCGCAAGGCGCCAACCGTTGCCAAGTGCACGCGCCGGCGCCTAAGCTGCGGGCCATCGGATTTGCCACAGCGCAATAGTTGAGGAGCCCGCGCGGAAAGGCAAGGCCGCCCGGCCCACGCGGCGGCGCCGATGCTTTGGGGACGCGGGCAGTGTATTGTTTGGATTGAATCAAGGAGCGCATGGCCGAGAAGCAGGACGAAAAGAAAGTCACCCCGCGCAGCGTCGACTTCGCCGCCTGGTACAACGAAATCATCGCGCGCGCCGAGCTGGCCGACTATTCGCCGGTGCGCGGATGTATCGTCTTCCGCCCCGACGGGTTCGCCATCTGGGAAGCGCTGCGCGACGAGCTGGATCGCCGAATCAAGAAGACCGGCGCGCGCAACGCATACTTCCCGCTGTTCATTCCGCAGAGCTTCCTGCAGAAGGAGGCTCAGCACGTCGAGGGCTTCGCGCCCGAGGTCGCAGTGGTCACGCACGGCGGGGGCAAGGAGCTCGAGGAACCGCTGATCGTGCGGCCGACCTCGGAAACGATCATCAATCATATGTTCGCGCAGTGGATCCATTCGCATCGCGATCTGCCGCTGATGATCAATCAATGGTGCAACGTGGTGCGCTGGGAAATGCGCACGCGTCCGTTTCTCCGCACCGCCGAGTTTCTGTGGCAGGAGGGCCATACCGCGCATGCCACGAAAGCGGAGGCGGAAAGCGAGGCGCTGACGATGCTCGAAGTCTATCGCGCGTTCGTCGAGGACTTTCTCGCGGTGCCGCTGGTGACCGGACGCAAAAGCGCGGCCGAACGCTTTCCGGGAGCCGAGGAAACCTATTCGATCGAGAGTCTGATGGCTGATGGACGCGCGCTCCAATGCGGCACCTCGCACTATCTCGGCGATAACTTCGCGCGCGCCTTCGAAATCCGTTTTCTCGATACGCAGAATCAGCTCCAGTTCCCGCATCAGACCAGTTGGGGCGTATCGACCCGGCTGCTTGGCGCGATCATCATGACCCACGGCGACGACCAGGGCCTCAGGCTGCCGCCCTCGGTCGCCCCCTTCCAGGCGGTGATCGTGCCGATATGGCGCAAGCCCGAGGAGGCCGCAGCGGTGATGGCGGCGGCGCGCACGGCGCTCGATGCGCTCGACGCGGCGGGCGTGCGCGCGCGCCTGGACGATCGCGACGGGTTGACCCCGGGATTCAAGTTCAACGACTGGGAAATGCGCGGCGTGCCGGTGCGGGTGGAGATCGGCCCGCGCGACGTGGCTGGGCGAAGCGCGGTGATGGCGCGGCGGGATCGCACGGGCAAAGAGGCGAAGGCCGGCGCATCGCTTGACGGCATCGCGGCGCACGTGCGAGCGCTGCTCGACGATGTGCAGCGGAGCCTTTATGCGCAGGCGCGCGACGCGATGCGTGCCAACACGCGTGAGTTGGAGGACTACGAGAAGTTCCGCGCGCAGATGGAAGGCGAAGGCGGCGGCGGATTCGCCGTCATCCACTGGTGCGGTCGAGCGCGGTGCGAAACCCGCATCCGCGAAGAGACGCGCGCGACCTGCAGAGCGATACCGCTTGGGCAGAGCGACGGCGGCGGACGATGCCTGGTCTGCGGCGAACCGGCGCACGATCGGGCCTGGTTCGCAAAAGCATACTGAGGGCTGATGAATGCGCGCCGAGGCGGCACGCGCGCGCGAGATGGAAGAGAAAATCTTAAGAAAGGCGAACTCCCGATATGGCTGCATCCAAACCCCGGCATGTGCTCGACGGTTACAAGGTTCTCGACTTCACCCAGGCCCTCGCCGGCCCGACCGTGACGCGGCTGATGGCCGAGCTGGGCGCCGACGTCATCAAGGTCGAGATTCCGCCCAAGGGTGACTTCTCGCGCTCGTTTCCGTTCATTAAGGACGGCCGCAGCGCGTATTTCGTGCAGCAGAATCGAGGCAAAAAAAGCCTCTGCCTCGATCCCAAGAAGCCCGCAGGGCTCGAGGTACTGAAAAAACTGCTGCCGAAGATCGATATCCTGGTCGAGAACTATTCGCCGGGCGCGATCGCCCGGATGGGGCTCGGTTGGGAGGCGATCAGCACGATCAATCCGAAAATCATCATGTGCTCGGTTTCCGGCTTCGGACAGACCGGGCCGCTCGCCAACCGTCCCGGCTACGACTACATCGGGATGAGCTACGCGGCGGTGACCTATATGATCGGCGACCCCAACGGACCGCCGTCGTTCCCGATGCTCGGGCTGGGCGACGTCTCCACCGGCGTGCATGCGCTGGCCTCGATCGCCTGCGCGCTGCTCTATCGCGACAAAACCGGCCGCGGGCAGCACCTCGACGTTTCGCTGCTCGACAGCTACTTCCATTGCCACGAACTGAACGTGCAGATGTACAGCGCGAGCGGCGGCAAGGTGAAACCCAAGCGCGCGGGTTCGAACCACACGGCGGTACCAATCATCGGCATTTTCCGCGGCCGCGGGCCGGAAAGCTACCTTTTCATCATGGCGCCGGTGGATCATCAGTTCGCGGCGCTATGCCGTGCAATGGGCCGGCCGGAACTGGCGCAGGACCCCAAGTTCACAACGGTTGGCGCGCGCGCCGCCAACCTGGCCGAGATAACCGGCATCGTGCAGGCGTGGCTGGACTCTCAGCCCGACGACGCGACCATCCTGCGCACGCTCGAGGAGCATCGCATTCCAGTCGCTCCGATCCTGTCGATCGAGGAGGCCGTGAATCATCCGCACTTGCGCCAGCGGCGCACGGTGCGCAAGATCCGCGATCGGTTCATCGGCGAGTATGACATTCCGGGTGTGCCGCTGCGGTTCTCCGATTTCCCGACCGAGCTGGATCTGACGGCGCCGCTGCTCGGCGAGCATAACGCTGAAATCCTGGGCAGCCTTGGTTACTCACCGAGCCAGATCGGCGAAATGGAGAAGTCGGGCGTCCTGATGCGCGGCGATCGATAAGCGGCGCGGCTCAGGCCGGGGGCGCGTGGAGCATCAGGTATCCGAGCACGCTCAGGTCGGCGATCACGTGTGCCAGGATCGATGTCTCCAGCCCCCAGCGCCAATACACATAGCCGAGCACGACACCGGCGAACGCGCGCGGCTCGAGCATCATCTGCACCCCGCGCGGCTCCCACCATAGCGTGCCCTCGCCCGTCGCGGCGTGGATCGCGCCGAACATCAGAGCCTGAATCGCGATTGCCGCCCACCAGCCGCGGGCTCCGAGCTTTTCCGCCGGCGCGCGTCTCAGCCTGGCGATCGTCCATGCCAGCGCGGTCAGCAGAAAGAGCCGGAAATGAATCTCCTCGATTACGGGGAATCCGATGCCGACCGCTATCGGATGCGATCTGAAGAGTTCGAATGCCTTGCGCCCGGCCTCCTTCACCGCGGTCGGCGCTTTGGCCGCGAGCGCGGGCGACCAGGTGGCCTTGACCACGATCGCCTGGAGTACCCGCGTGCCCAGAATCGAGACCGCCGCGGCGCCGATAGCGGCGTAAAGCAGCTCTATCGTCCGTAGCTGAGGTTCCCTGCGTTCGAGCAGTCGCCGCAGGGCAGTCGGGGCGAGGCGGGGCAGGCGCGCCGCGCGGCATCCCACGCCCACCAGGAACAGCATTTCTCCCGATGCGATCAGGAAAGCGCGCAGATGCGCGTTCGATGGAAGCGGCAGGACCGGCGCGCACACGAACCATGCGGCGATCCCCAATCCCAGCAATGCGATAAATTCGATCGAGCCGTAGTTCCGGAGCTTTTCATCGGGCGTGCGAGCTTCATCACGAGCAGACGCCGCAATTTCCGGATTTCCCAGGATGCTCTCCCCCATCTAATGGGCTGACCGCAGCAGTCCACGCGAGCAGCCTTGATAATCGTGAACCCGCGCGCGCGATTTGTTAAGTCAGCATTCGCCGCATGGCAAACGCTGCTACGACGGACCGCAGATAAGTTGTCGCTGAATGGGCGCGCACAGCCAGGCACGCACAGGATAACCGCCTCAGCGATCGCGCGGAACTATGCGGCCCGACTGGCTAAGCTCAGCGTCTAGGTCAAATCGTAATTGAGCTTCATCGCGGCGCGCACATCGTCCATCGTTGCCTGCGCGACTGTGCGCCCTTTGCGCGTGCCTTCGACGATGATCTCGCGCACGCGTTTGGGTTGCGCCGCATATTCGGCGCGCCGCTCGCGAATCGGACGCAAAAATGCGTCGAGCGCGGCGAACAGCTTCTGCTTTACCTCGACATCGCCGACCTGGCCTTTGCGATAGCGATCCTTCAGTTCTTCGACCTCCGCCTTATCCGGGTTGAACACGTCGTGATATGTGAATACCGGATTGCCTTCCACGTGGCCGGGATCGGTCGGATGAATGCGCGTCGGGTCGGTAAACATCGACATCACGCGCTTGCGCACGGTCTCCTGGGGATCGCCGAGGAAGATGCAGTTGCCGAGCGATTTCGACATCTTCGCGCCGCCGTCCGTACCCGGCAGACGCGCCATCTGGCCGAGCATCGCGCGCGGTTCGATCAGCACCTTTTCGTAGAGCGAATTGAAACGGCGCACGATCTCGCGCGCCTGCTCGATCATCGGCAACTGGTCCTCGCCCACGGGCACCAGCTCGGCCTTGAAAATCGTGATGTCGGCGGCCTGCGAGATCGGGTAGGACCAGAAGCCCACCGGCACGCCGCGTTTGAAGTTGCGCTGCTTGATTTCGTCCTTGACCGTGGGATTGCGCTCGAGCGTCGCCACCGTCACCAGGTTCATGAAATAGGTCGCAAGCTCGGTCAGCTCGGGCACCATCGATTGCACGACGATCTTGACCCGCTCCGGATCGAGACCGACCGCGAGATAATCGAGCGCGACCTCGAAGACATTTGCTTGGAGCTTTTCCGGATGCTCGAAATTGTCGGTCAGCGCCTGGATGTCGGCGATCAGGATGTAGGTGTCGTAGTCGTGCTGCAGGCGCACACGGTTCTGCAGCGAACCGACGTAGTGCCCGAGATGCAGCGGACCGGTCGGGCGATCGCCGGTCAGAATTCGTTTCTCCATCGCTCGGTCTTTCGTCTCAGTTTGGCTGTTCCATCAGCTTGCGCAGGGTGACCAGATCTTTCGCGATATCCTTCATGTCCTCGCCCGGCTCGGTCTCCAGACACATCGGGAGGCCGAAAAAACGCGGATCGTGCAGCAGCCGTTTGAACGGTTCGGCGCCGAGATGGCCTTGGCCGATGTGCTCATGGCGATCGACGCGCGAGTTGAGCGGCTTGAGCGAGTCGTTCAGATGGAACGCGACCAGGCGCTTGAGTCCGATGTGCCGGTCGAGTTCGGCGAACGCGCGCTCGTAGCCTTCCTGGCTGCGCAAATCGTAACCCGCGGCGAACGCGTGCTCGGTATCGAAACACAGCCGCAGCCGATCGTTCTGCTTCACCGCGTCGAAAATGCGTCCCATCTGGGCGAATGAACAGCCGAGATTGCTCCCCTGCCCCGCCGTGATCTCGAGCGCGAGCCTGGTTTCGAAGCCCGAGCAGGATTTGTGCGCTTCGTCGATCGAGCGCGCGATCGTCGCAATGCCTGCCGCTTCGCCCGCGCCAACGTGCGAACCCGGATGCGCGATCAGGTACGGCACTCCCAACGCTTCGCATCGCTCGAGCTCGTCGATGAGGCCCTCGACCGAGCGCTTGCGCAGCGTCTCGTCCGGCGCGCCGAGGTTCAGGAGATAGGAGTCATGCGCCACGACCGTTTTTATTCCGGACTCGGCCAGGGCTTTCTTGAAGGCCGCTATCTCTTCGGTCGGGTACGGCTTGGCGGCCCATTGACGCGAACTCTTGGTGAAAATCTGGATGCAGTCGCATCCGATCTGTTGCCCGCGCGCGGGTGATTGGCTGACGCCGCCTGCGATCGAGACGTGCGCGCCGACCAGGGGCCGCTTGGCATGTGCTCGGGAAGTCATTGCGCGGTTTTGTTCGGGCGGCGGCGCGCTTTGTGCGCGCCGCCGCCCGAGCGATCATATATCAAACCCGCGCGAAAGCGAGGCTCGGTCGGCGCGGCACGCTCCGGCGCGAGCGCCGGAAAGGCGGTGCGCCGATGCCGCTTGCCCACGCATCGCCGACGCGGATACTGGTGATGTGCGGCGGATGGCGGAGATCATCGCGATTGCGTGCGCGCTGTGCGGGGGAGCGGCATCGGCGTCGGCCGCATCGACCCCGACCCCGCCCGCCGCAACGGCGGTATCTGTCTCTGAATCGCCTGGCGTCGATCCGGCTGCGCCAGTGCAGCAGGATATGCGGGCGGACTCACTCGCAAACCCGGTTGCGGAGACTTCTTCCTCCGATACTGGCGCGACCGGTTCGGGCTCGACCGGTGACGCGCAACCGTCGGTACCCGCTGTTTTCGGCGAAACATCGTCCGCGCCGACCTTCAGGACTGAAGCCATCATCGGCACGGCCGCGAAACCCGCGCCGGTGCCCGCGCCCGTGGCTCCGGGGTTGCACCGCATCCCGCAGCGGTTTGGCGGCTTGCCGGATGCCGGCAGCACGCCCGATGCGCCTCGCCGGCCTCGTCTCAGCGTCGGCGAGCCGATCGCCGTCACAACGATGCACGTCGTGCGCGACAACGGAACCTCGAGCGCGATGCGCGACGCGGATTGCGCCGTGCAGGTGCTGCATGCGCAACCGGCGGAAAAAGCGCGCGAGGTCGGCACGCTCAGCGTCGACGGCGCACCGGCGCAACACGAGGACATCCTGTCGCTGGTGCGGCACAGGGCTTGTGAAGCGGGCGCCAATGCCGTGCTGATCAAGAGCACGGACAAAAAACAGGTCGACGGCGTGCGCGTGGACCACGTCGAGGCGGTCGCGCTTGTGCTTGGCACGCCGGCGCCGCCCGCCGACCCGGCGCCGGTGCCCAAGACGATAACCGTCACGCCCGATGGGCCCGCTGTGCCCAAAATCATCACGGTTGATCCGGGCCCATCGCGATAGCTAACTTGATGCGGAAATCCGCGGCCGCGATTCGCGGCGCGGCGGTTCGAAGACGGCGGTCCGACGCGTTGAACGCAAGCTCATCCTCGCCGCGCAAGCGACCTAATTCATCGGAAGCGCGCTCGCGCGCGGGCCGACTGGCCGCGAGGCTCACGCCGCCCGATCCGGCGGGGAAATCCCGGTGAAGCCGGCTGGCCCCAGGGCAACAAAGCACTCTTTGAAGACGGTCGGGATGGTCGTGCGGCGCGAGCGTCCGCGCGCGATCGCGATCGCGCACGAACTGGCGGGATGGCTTCACGCGCGCCGTCTGACGACGCTGGCCGAGCCCGAGGTCGCTGACCAACTCGGCGCCGAGCCGACGGAACGCGAGCAGTTGGCGCATCGCGCGGACCTGATCGTCGTGCTGGGAGGCGACGGCACTCTGCTCAGCATCGCGCGCCTGGTCGGCGAGCGCGAAACCCCGATTCTCGGTATCAATCTGGGCGGCCTCGGCTTTCTCACCGAGATCACGACTGAAGAAGCGCAGGACAGCCTGGCGCGCGTCCTCGCCGGCGATTACGAGGTCGATCGCCGCATCACCCTGGAAGCGACGGTCGAGAGCCGTCCGGCGCCGGAACCGGCGGCCGAGCGCGAGAGCTTCCGCGCGCTCAACGACGTGGTCATCAACAAGCGCGCGCTCGGCCGCATGCTCGAGCTGAGCGTCACCGCGAACGGCGAGCGCTTCTGTTCGTACCGCGCCGACGGCCTGATCATCGCGACGCCGACCGGCTCGACCGCATACGCGCTGAGCGCCGGCGGACCGATAGTGTTCCCCTCGCTCGACGTTGTGGTGCTGGCGCCGATCTGTCCTCACACCTTGAGCAATCGACCGGTGGTGCTGCCCGATTCCTTCGAGATCGAAGTGCGCGTCAGGAGCGACGAAGGCGGCGCGATGCTCACGGTGGACGGGCAACAGACGGCGCGCGTGGCCAGCAACGACACGCTGCGCGTGCGGCGCTGCCAGAACCCGGTCGCGCTGGTGCGCTCATCGCACTCGTACTTCGAGATCTGGCGCAACAAGCTGCGTTGGGGCTGAGGCATGGGAGGCAGCGGCGGCGATGCTGGTCGAACTCAGGATTCGCAATTTCGCGATCATTGAAGGCGCGACGCTCTACTTCGGCCCCGGCTTCAACGTGCTCTCGGGCGAAACCGGCGCCGGCAAAACCATCATCATGAGCGCGCTCGGCCTGCTGCTCGGCGAGCGTGCGGCCTCCGACATGATCCGCGCCGGCCAGGGCGAGGCCGTGGTCGAGGGCATGTTCGAGCTCGAAGGCGAGGCGCCGCTGCCCGAAGGCCTCGAGCGCCTGGCCGACGCGGACCATCGCGAGCTGGTGATCCGGCGCACCATCGCCGCCGACGGCGGCCGCTCGCGCGCGTGGCTCAACGGCGAGATGGCCACCGTGCAGACGCTCGCGCGCCTGGGCCAGAACCTGGTGCAGGTCTATGGCCAGCACGAGCATCAGACGCTGCTGCGCGCGGACAATCACCTCGAGCTGCTCGATCGCCATGCGGGGCTGGAGGCGGCGATCGAACACTACGCGACCGCTTATCGGGCGGCGCTCGACTCCCGCGCGCGCGCGACCGAATTGCGCGAGCGCGAGCGCACGCGCGCCGAGCAGCTCGAGCTCGCCCGCTTCCGCATCGCCGAGCTCGAGCGCGCCGCGCTAGAGCCGGGCGAAGACGATCGGCTCGCGGCCGAGCGCACGGTGCTGGCCAACGCCGCGCGGCTGGGGACCGCCGCCGGTGAGGCCGAACAGATGCTCGCCGGCGACGGCGCCGCCGCGGTTGACGCGGTCGCGTCGGCCGAGGCGCGCGTCGCCGAAGCGGCCGCCATCGACGCCAAACTCGCCGACGCGCTCGGCATGATCGCGTCGGCGCGGGTCAACCTGCAGGAGGCGGCGCACGCGCTGCGCGACTATGCCGCGCGGATCGAAGCCGACCCGGCGCGCCTGGAGGCGATCGAGGCGCGGATGGCCGAGCTCACGCGGCTCAAGCGCAAGTACGGCGGCACGCTCGAGAGCGCCCTCGAGACGCTCGCGCGCTCGCGCGCGGAAGCCGCAGAGCTGGAGAAAATTGCCGACTCGCGCTCGGCGGCGGAGCGCGCGCTCGTCGAGGCGCTCGACGAGCTGGCGCGCCGGGGCGCCGAGCTGAGCGCGCGCCGCCAGAGCGCTGCGCTCGAACTGAAGCGTCGGATGGAAGCCGAGCTCAAGACGCTGGGAATTCGCGCGCCGGTGTTTGAGGCGCGCTTCTCACCGCTCGAAAAATCCGAGACCGCCTTCGAGCACAACCGCATGACGCTCGGGCCGGGCGGCGCCGACGCGGTCGAATTCATGCTCTCGCCCAACCTGGGGCAGCCGCCGATGCCGCTTGCGCGCATCGCCTCGGGCGGCGAGCTGTCGCGGGTGATGCTCGCGCTCAAGCGGCTCGAAGCGCAGCGCCGCGGCGTCGCCACGATGATCTTCGACGAGGTGGACGCAGGCGTCGGCGGCGCAGTGGCGCAGGTGGTCGGGCGCAAGCTCAAGGAGCTCGCGCGCTTTCACCAGGTGCTGTGCGTGACCCATCTGCCGCAGGTGGCTGCCTTCGCCGATACCCATTTCCTGGTCGAAAAGGAGGAGCGGCGCGGCGCCACGCGCAGCCGCGTGAGCGCGCTCGCCGAGGCCGAACGCGTCCAGGAGATCGCGCGGATGCTGGGCGGGGCCGAGGTGACCGAGAAATTCCGCCGCGCCGCGCGCGAACTCATCGAGCGCGCCGGCGGCTGAGCCGCGGCATCGGCTCAGCGACGTGCATCAGATTGACGCGTTGGAGCGCTTGGGATTAACTGATTCGAGTCTCTTCCGGCCGGTGGGGCTGTAGCTCAGTTTGGGAGAGCGCCTGAATGGCATTCAGGAGGTCGGCGGTTCGATCCCGCTCAGCTCCACCAATAAAATCAAGGCTTTTTCGGTTCACGGACATAACGGACAAGGCGGATTGTCCGCATTCTGTCCGCATTTGTCAAGAGAAGCGGATGGCGATCCCACCCCGCAGCTTCTAGCCCTACCGCGGGCCCGAACGCGTGTGCTACCGTAAACGTTCGAATGGAATTTCCAATCATATTGCTACCCGGAGACGACGGTTACTTGGTCGCGGAGTGCCCCGTGATTCCAGGTTGTATCAGTCAGGGTAGGACTCGTGAGGAGGCGTTGCGGAACATCCGAGAGGCGATCGAACTCTGTCTGGAAAACCGAGCGAGCGAAGGTTGGGAGCTGCCCGATGGCTATGAGATTGTGCAAATCTCCGTCGGTGCATAGAAAAAGCGTGCGATACCGGGAGACACTTGAGACTCCGGGAATGCGATCCATCAGTCGCCGGGGACAGGTCGCTGCTGTCCTGCTAAACATACCCGTGTAAACACACCCCTACACGAGCCAGTACACAGCACAGAGGTAATATCCCCCTAGTCCCTCGGGTCTCCCGGGGATATTTGCGCGCAACGTTTGCCGACCTTATTGTTGAGGCATGGCAAGCGCACAGACCTCTAAGGAACCGGGAGTTGATGTAGGCAAGCTTGAGCACCGCTGGGGGAAGTCCGTAATTGACGCTGGCTGGGTAGCCTTCCCATCGGTTTTTCTGCAGCGTCAGCAGGCGTTGGGACTTGACCCACTGGACGTCAACATTCTGTTGCAGTTGGCAGACCATTGGTGGGAACGTGACAACCTGCCCTTCCCCTCAAAGAAAACGCTAGCGGATCGGATCGGGGTTAAGCCGCGGACGATTCAACGTCACATCGCGCGCATGGAGAGTGCCGGTTTCGTCAGACGCATAGAGCGGCGCCATCGCAACGGCGGCAACAAAACCAACCGGTACAGCTTTGATGGGCTGATCAGGGAGGCCGAGCCGTTCGCGCAGGAGGTGCTGAAGGAGCGCGAGAAGCGGAAGCACGAGGAGTCGACGCGCGACACGAGGAAGGGGCGGCACCTACGCGCGGTTTAACGGGAGCGCCGCGATGTCCGTGCCACTTCCAATAATCTCCGGCGACGACTGCGTCCGGGCGTTGATAAAGTTGGGATATCGCGACGCCCGACAGAAGGGGAGCCACGTGCGACTGGTTTGTCAGGGCCGAAACCCTGTAACAGTCCCGATGCACAATACCCTCGACCGCGGTACCTTGCGAAGCATAATCCGGACAGTGGACATCACGGTGGAAGACTTTGTGAAGCTACTCCAATAGTGGGGTGGGGCGAGGGAGTTGGCATTCTAAGGGTAGTCGAGTCACGTGAGACGAGCGAGGAAGATTGCATGAGCGTCGAACGCATTGGTAGTCTCGTGGCCAAGCTACCTACCTCTTGATGTTTCTCCGCCGTTGGACTGATGGATCCCCGGCACCGCCCCCTTTTCGTTGACGCTCGTCTCGCGGATAAAGACATGTGCGTCTACTGCGGTGCCGACTATGCCGACACACGGGATCACGTTCCATCAAAGGTGCTGCTCGACGAGCCATACCCAGAGGCACTGCCGGCTGTGGCTGCATGTGCAGCATGCAATTGGTCCTTCTCGTTGGACGAGCAATACCTCGCCTGCTTCATCGAGTGTGTCGTACGAGGCACTGCTCAGCCGTGCGGTCTCCAGCGTGCGAAAGTCCAGCGAGTTTTGTGCGACAATCCCAGCTTGCAGCAGCTGATCGAAAGGTGCCAGAAGACGCTCGGCGGCGATCTGATTTGGTTCCCCGATCTGGATCGTGTTCGGAACGTTGTCTTGAAACTTGCGCGAGGGCACGCTGCGTACGAGCTCTACCCACAACTCGAAGATCCAAATGCAGTTTGGTTCACGCCTCTCCTAACCTTTGATCAAGCCGAGCGGCGTGAATTTGAGAACGTGATCAGCTCGGGACCGCTCGGGTGGCCGGAGATCGGAACGCGCGCGTTCTACCGCGCGTCCGGCGACTTGCCCGACAAATTTCAACAATCCGGGGACTGGGTGCTGGTTCAGCCTGGCCGCTACAGATATGCGGTGTATGACGCCCACGGCGTTTCCGTGAAAATGGTGCTTAGCGAATATCTCGCATGCGAAATTATTTGGGAATAACCGGGTGACCGTGGTCGTCCCTAGCTTATCGAGGTGACCTTCGGCGCCTTCGGTTGCGTTCCCAGATGCCCTTGGAGTCTTTCTGTGGCCGCTGCCAGATCCTCACTGCTAACAATGTTGTACCGGTCGAAGATCCGCCGTGTCTTGTGGCCGCTGAGTTCCATCGCGACGCGTTCGGGGATCCCGGCGCGGACCATGTTCCGCACGGCGGTGCGGCGAAGATCGTGCACTATGATTCCAGAGATACCAGCCTTCTTGCAGGCGGTTTTCCAAGCCTTACGGAAGTCGCCAATAGGCTCGCCCTGTTCGTGAAACACAAACGGGCAATCTGGCCGGCGTTTTTCGCGAGCTCGCTCGAGCACCTCGAGAAGCTCGCCCCGTAAAGGCAGCACGCGGCCGTCCTTGTTCTTGCTCTCCTCGGGGCGGAGCCGCACTTCATGCCCCCCGAGATCAACGTCGCGCCATTCCAGCGTGCGCATCTCGCTGACGCGCCAACCGGAGAGATAAAGGAAGGTGACGGGGTCTTTCAGATGGGCGGGCAAGCCGTCGCGGAGCGCTAGAAAACTGCCGTGATCCAGAAATCCGCAGCGTGAGTTGTTTTCCTCAAGCAGGCGAATGTAAGGCGCCGAATTCAGCTTGCCTGCGCGTGTCGCCAGCGTGAAGGCGCGCTTCAGCGCAGCAAGCTCGCGGTTGATGCTCCCGTTGGCGGCGCCATCGTGCTGCCGTGCCAGAACATAGGCGCAGATTCGGTCTGGCGTGATGTCGATGGCGCGGTACAATCCGAAGAACTCGCGCAGATGCCGGATCGACAGCAGAGCGGAGTCCACTGACCGCTTGCCATTGATCTCGTAATCGGTGATCAGCATCTTCGCGAGGTCCTCGAAGCTCAACCGCTCCTCGCTCGGGCCGATCAAGTGCCCGTTTGCAACTTCGCCGATCCGCTTCTTCAGTAGTTTGCGTGCCTGGCTTTCGTTGCTGGACCGCGAGCTCTCCCTGTACTCCTTGCCGCGATAACAGTACGCGATCCAGTAAATCGAGCCGCGCTTGAAGATGCGGCCCATGCCTCTTCCCCGCTTTCTCATGTTTCCAGCCCCAAAGTGCGCTCGCGAAGAAAACCGGGGCGCATGTTTCTTGCCGCGGAGTAGCCCCTGATTCGGCATCCTCAGCGCTTCGCCGTTGACACTTGCGCCCCCATGGCGATGTGATCGACAGTGGCGTATAGGGACAGTGACGCATGTTCACCGGCAGAGGTAGGCAGCTTACCATATTCGTCTCCGAAACCGACCGCTACCAGCATCGCGCTCTCTACATGGCGATCATCGAGATGCTCCGGCGGGAAGGATGCAGCGGCGCCACCGCCACTCGCGGCATCGCCGGCTTCGGCGCCTCTTCGCTGATTCATACCTCCGCCATCCTGCGGCTCTCGCTCGATCAGGCGGTGGTAATCACCGTCGTGGATCGGCCGCAACGAATCGACCGTCTGCTCGAGCCGCTGCGCGCGATGGCGCCCAACGCGCTTATCACGGTCCACGAGCTCGAGGTGATCCAATCAGGAGCGCCCTCCAGGGAGGGCTTGCCCAACGTCAAAGTATCCGAGGTCATGCGCCGCGACGTGGCCAGCGTGCATCCGGAGAGCCCGCTGACGTCGGTTATCGAACTGCTCCTGGACAAGGACTATACGGCCGTGCCGGTGATCGACAACGACGGCAAAGTGATGGGCGTCGTGAGCGACAGCGACCTCCTCACACGCGGCGGCATGAAAGTCACGCTCAGTCTGAAACGCGCGACCGACCTGGAATATGTTCGCGAGCTTCATCAGTCGCTTGAAAATCCGCATCGCACCGTATCCGAAGTGATGACGCGGCCTGCAATAACCGTCACGCCGGACACCGACCTCGTTCAGGCGGCGCGTTTGATGACCGAGAAGCGCGTGAAACGGCTGCCGGTCGTGGATACGGCGGGCAAGTTGGTCGGGATTCTGGGACGGCTCGATATTTTGAATCTTGTTGCCGCGGTTCATCTGCCCGAGTGGCATCCCGAGGCCCACCCTGCGGACGAGCAGGCAACGGTTGAGGACGTGATGACGCGCGAGGTCCCGGTAGTGCGCGAGGACGCAACGGTCGAGGCGATCTTCGATCTTCTGGTAGCATCGTCGCACAAGCGCGTGGTGGTCATCGACGCACAACGGCACGTGGTCGGCATAGTCGCGGACTCCGACCTCATTTCACGGGTCAGCCGCGAGAGCTGGCCGGGAATAATCGAGGTGCTCATCTCCAAGGTGCCGATCGCCAGGGTCGGCGGCGAAGCTCGCAAGCACATTCAAAAACTCCGCGCGCGCTCGGTCAGGGATTTCATGACACGCGAAGTGATCACGGTGCGCGACAAGATGCCGGTCGCGAGCGCGCTGGCGCTCTCGGCGGAAAAGCGCGTGAAACGCCTGCCGGTCGTGGACGCTCGAGGCGTCCTGGTCGGGATCGTCGGACGTACGGAGATGATGCGGGCGTTGCTCGGCCGCCGCGAACGGGAGAAAGGCGCCTAGAGCGGTGGCGGTTCTTCTGGTTGCGTTGGGCGGCGGGATCGGCTCCGCGGTTCGTTACCTGGTCGGCGGCTGGTTTGCGAGCCGTTTCGGCCCCGCGTTTCCGTACGGGACCTTGTTCATCAACGTCAGCGGAAGCTTCATCATCGGCTTTTTCCTGGCACTCGCCGAGGAGCGTCTATCGCTGGGCCCCCACTGGCGCCTGTTCTTCGCCGTCGGCTTCGTTGGCGGCTACACGACCTTTTCGACCTTCGAATACGAATCGATCCGTCTGCTTCAGGATCGAGAGCTGCTGCTCTGCGCGCTGTACATGGTTGGAAGCGTCATCACCGGAGCCTTCGCCGCAATAGCAGGAGTAGTACTCGGCAACTGGCTCTGACCTTGCGTCGAAATCAGCTCGCCGTCCGCAACGCGATGCCTTGCCCTTCCCGTCACGAATCGGCTGGAGAAACAACATGAAAGCATGGCCCGATCGACGTGTACTTGATCTGTTCGGAATCGAATTGCCGATCGTCCTCGCGCCGATGGCCGGGCCGGGAACGGCGGCGCTGGCAATCGCGGTCAGTGAGGCCGGCGGCCTGGGCTCGCTGCCGTGCGCGCAGTTGAAAGCCGAAGAGATCCGGTCGGCACTGCAAACGATTCGAAGCAGGACCTCGCGGCCGATTAATGTAAATTTCTTCTGCCACACGCCGCCGGCCCATGACGAAGCACGCGATCGCGCGTGGCGCGCAGCGCTTAGGCCGTACTACGTCGAGCTGGGATTGGATCCGCAGGCTCCGCTGGCTCCGCCTTCGCGCAAGCCCTTCGACTCCGAAGCCTGCGCTTTGCTCGAGCAGTTCAAGCCCGAAGTGGTCAGCTTTCATTTCGGCCTCCCTGCGCAAGAGTTGCTCGATCGCGTCAAGGCGACCAGGGCTTGCGTGATTGGTTCGGCTACCACGGTTCGAGAAGCGCGATGGCTCGAGGCGCACGGCTGCGACGCTGTAGTCGCGATGGGCCTCGAAGCGGGCGGCCATCGCGGCAATTTTCTTTCCGATGATATGGCGCGTCAGGTCGGAACTTTTGCCCTGGTGCCGCAGGTCGTGGACGCGATAAAAATTCCGGTCATCGCAGCCGGCGGGATCGCTGACGAACGTGGAATCGTCGCCGCGCTCGCGCTGGGAGCTTCGGCCGTCCAAATCGGCACCGCGTACCTGTTCTGTCCCGAGGCTCGCGTGCCGCCGCTTCATCTGGAGGCGCTCACCCATGCCGCCGATGACGACACCATGGTCACCAACGTGTTCACCGGCAGGCCGGCGCGCGGCATTGTCAATCGGCTGATGTCGGAAATCGGTCCGATCTCCTCGGCCGCGCCGCGCTTTCCCCTGGCGAGCAGCGCGCTCGCTCCGCTTCGAGCGAAGACCGAGCCCGCCGGTTCGAACGACTTCATGAACTTATGGTCCGGCCAGGCGGTGAGCCTCGCGCGGCGCGGCGTGCCGGCGGGCGAACTGACCCGCATGCTCGCCTTCGCGGCGCTCGCGCGCCTGAGAGGAGAAGCGCCCCCGCGCAACGGCTGAGGCAGACGGCCGCGGCCGCGAACGCGCCGCCTCTCGACATCACCATTTCTCGCCGAACGGACGAATCTCCTGCTCGAAGGTCCATGCGTCGCGGGGCTGACGGTAGAGCTGCCAGTACGCTTCAGCCACGGACTCGGGACGCATCAGGCGATCGGGTTCCAGGCGCGCGATCGCATCCTCGCCCTCGCGTTCGCGAATGCGATCCCGCACCCACGCGGTATCCACACCGGCGTCGATCACCAGGTGCGCGACATGGATATTGCGCGGCCCCAGTTCGCGCGCGGCGCTCTGCGCGACCGCGCGCAGGGCGAACTTCGCGCCGGCGAAGGCCGCGTATCCGACCCCGCCGCGCAGGCTTGCCGTGGCGCCGGTCAGGAAAATACATCCGCGCCCGCGCGGCAACATCAGGCGCGCCGCCTCGCGGGCGGCGATGAATCCCGCGAAGCAACCCATCTCCCAGACCTTGCGGAACACCCGCTCGGTCGTGTCGAGCAGCGGAAAATTCACGTTGGCGCCGACGTTGAAGATGCAGACCTCCAGCGGCGCATGCCGGTCGGCCTCGCGCAGAAAGGCCGTGAGGCCGTCTTCTTTGCGTGCGTCCAATGCGCGAGCGACGATGCGGCCGCCGGAGACCTCCGCCGCGGCGGCCAGCGCGGCCAGCTTTTCCACGTGGCGCCGGCCGGCAAACACGGTGAACCCTTCAGCCGCGAACTTCTTGGCGATCGCTCCGCCGATGTAGTCGCCGGCTCCGATCACGGCGGCCGTTGCGTTTCTCTGCTCCACGATAAACCCTCCTCGTTCGGGTCCTGCGCGCGTGGGCGATTCCATGGGCGCGCCCGGCGTCGGCGGCGATATGGCTTGCGGCGTCCCGCATGATTTCGCCCGACAGCCGCGGTTTGTCCACCGCGCGCGCGATTATCAGCGCGCCCAACATGCAGGCAAAAGCGGCAGCCGCAGCGGCGCGGCGGCGGGCACGCGTGCGCCCGGGCATCAGCGCCGCCAGCAAATCGAATATGCCTTCGACCTCGGCCGTGAAGGCGCGTCGGACGGCGGCGGACTGCCTCGCCATATCGCAACCGAGCGCGGCAACCAGGCATCCGCTGCCCGGCCGGTCGCGATGCGCGCGGGACAAGTAGCCTTCCACGATCCTGCGCACAGCGCGCGCCGGCGCTCGGTCGATGCCGCTTTCCCATCGGCGGCGGGACTGCGCGAGCGCGAAGCGAATCGCCTCGATCAGAATCGCGCGCTTCGAGCCGAAATGACTGTACAGGCCGCCGTGGGTCAGACCGGCGGCGGCGGTAATCGAATCGACACCGGTACCCTCGATTCCCCGCTCGCGGAACAGCCGCGCTGCCGCGATCAGTATCTGTTCGCGATTACGCGCGGCTGTCTGTTTCGACACTCTCATCCTGACTCCAGCGCCTCCGCACCCGGCATGCTGTTTTTGATTACGTACGTCACTAATATGGCAGCCCTGCCCATCATCATCAATCCGGTTTTGCTGGCACGATGCTTGTACATGCAAGCGTCGAGGTCGCTGAAATGGACGCCGCACTTCGAAGAACGGGTGGGAAGAATTTCGCGGATGGCCAAACGTCTCGCGATTTGCGACAAAACGCCGGACCGGATGCTCCGCACGCCGCAGCGCGCGGCCATGCGGACGATGCAGGCGACTGCCGCCGCGCATTGGAAATCGACGGCGCGAACGAGCGCTGGCGACGAATCGAATTGCCGCCGGCGCCGGATGCAAGGCGTGGAGCACAGCGGCGATGGCGGGGCCGCAGGCCGGGCCGCCGCACGCTGGCGGCCGCGACGGTGCTGATAGCGCTCGGCGCGGTCGCACCCGTTGTTTGGAATTATCTCCAATCCTACGAATCAACCGATGACGCGCAGATCGACGGCCATATAGATCCGATCGGCTCGCGCATCTACGGTACGGTAATCCGCGTTCACGTCGAAGATAACGACCGCGTCAAGGCCGGCGACCTGCTGGTCGAGATTGACCCTCGCGACTACGAGGTCGCCGTGGCGCAGGCGCGGGCGCGGGTGGAACTGGCGATCGCGCAACTCGCAGGCGCACGGCAGGACTATGCGGCCGCGCTGGCTAACGTGCGCGAGAGCGCCGCCGCCGATTTCAAGGCGCAGCGAGACGCGCAGCGCTTCTCCGTGCTGCTCGCCCGTCAGGTCGTGGCGCAGGATGAATACGATCGCTACATCGCCGCGGCGCGCGTGGACGCGGCCAAGGTTGACGCGGCCGGCGAAGCCGCCGGCGCCGCGCAAAAGGCGATTGCGGCGCGCGAGGCCGACGTCCACGCCGCTCGCGCCGCGCTCGAGCAGGCTCTGCTCAACCTCAGCTACACGGCGATTCGCGCACCGGCCAACGGCATCGTCGGCAAGCGCAGCGTCGAGTTGGGTTCGCGCATCGAACCCGGCCAGACGCTGATGTTCGTAACGGAAACCGACGAGATCTGGGTGACCGCAAACTTCAAGGAGACACAGCTCGCCCGCATGCATCGCGGCGAGAAGGTCTCCATCCACGTCGATACGTTCGGCCGCGACTACAGCGGCTACGTTAGACACCTGCCTGGCGCGAGCGGCGATCGGTTCAGTCTGCTGCCCGCAGAAAACGCGACCGGCAATTATGTCAAGGTGGTGCAGCGTCTGCCGGTGCGCATCGAATTCAACCCCGGTCAGGATACCGAACATCGCCTGCATCCCGGAATGTCAGTGGAACCGACGGTATGGCTGCGTCAGGAACGATAAGCAGCGCAGCGCGCAGCGCGGTTGGCGGCGGCGAAGCAGCGCAGCGGGCGCACAACCCTTGGGCAATCGCGCTGACGGTAACGATAGCGACCTTCATGGAGCTGCTCGATACGAGCATCTCGAACGTCGCGCTACCGCATATCGCCGGAGGCCTTGGCACCAGCTACGACGAAAGCACCTGGGTGCTGACCAGCTACCTGGTCGCCAACGCGATCATTCTGCCGATGAGCGCATGGCTGAGCCGCGCATTCGGCCGCAAGCGCTACTACATGATGTGCGTCGCAATCTTTACCGCCGCTTCGCTTCTGTGCGGCCTGGCGCCAAGCCTCGCGGTGCTGATTTGCCTTCGCGTCGTGCAGGGCATCGGCGGCGGCGGACTCGCACCGGTAGAGCAGGCGATATTGGTTGATACCTTCCCCAAGGAGAAACTCGGCGCAGCATTCGCGCTTTACAGCATGGCGATCGTCACCGCCCCGGCTGTCGGTCCGCCGCTCGGCGGATGGATCACCGATAGTTTTTCCTGGCGATGGGTCTTCTTCATCAATGTTCCGATCGGAGTGCTGTCGCTGCTGCTGTCGAGCCGGCTCGTGCACGATCCGCCGGAATTCGCCGAAGAGCGCAGGCAGGCGCGCAAGCGCGGGCGGATGCGAATCGACTATGCGGGTATAGCGCTGATCGCCGTCGGCTTCGCCTGCCTCGAGGTGGTGCTGGATCGGGGCGAACGCGACGACTGGCTCGAGAGCCATTTCATTGCAACGTTTCTCGTGATTGGCGTGGCGGTGATCGCCATCGCAATACTATGGGAGTGGCACCACGAGGATCCGGTGGTCGAGCTGACGCTACTGCGCGAGCGCAACTTCGCGCTGGCGAACATTTACTACTTCGTCTTCGCTTTCGGCCTCTTCGGCAGCACGGTCCTGATCCCGGAAATGTTGCAGACGCTGTTCGGCTATACCGCAACCGACGCGGGCCTGGTGCTGGGCCCGGGCGCGGCAGTAATCACCCTGATGGCTCCGCTGGTGGCACGCGTCGTCCCGCGCATCGGCCCCCGGCGCCTGCTCGGCTTAAGCTTCGTCATCGCCGCCCTCTCCTTCTTCTATTACAGCGGCATGACAACCTCGACCGACTACTATCATTTCGCCCTGGCGCGATGCTTCCAGGGATTCGGCTATGCTTTCATGTTCGTGCCTGTGAGCCAACTCGCTTACTCGTACCTGCCGAAAAATAAGAACAACAAGGGCTCGAGCCTGACCAATCTCTGCCGCAACTGGGGCGGCAGCTTCGGGATAGCCTTCGTGACCACGATGCTCGAGCGGCGCACCCAGTATCATCAGAGCGTGCTGGTGGGCGATCTCACTTCGGCCGGCGAAGACCTGCGCCGATTCGTCCGCACTTCGAGCCATTATTTGATAACTCGCGGCGCGAGCACGCCCGACGCTATCCATCGGAGTTACGGCCTGGCCGCGAAGCTGATGACGCAGCAGGCGACGATGCTCGCGTTCATGGACTGCTTTCATCTGCTCGCGATTGTGGTGGCGGTAGGCCTGCCGCTGGCATTGTTCGTCCGTCCCTTCGCGATCGACAAAGCGGCGGACGGTACGCACTGAAACCGGAGCGTTAAGACCATGTTAAATTTCCCATCCGAAGCACGGGAAGGACAGTCGAGGGCGGTGCATGGAGAGGAATTTCCTGCTCCGATAGGCAGGCTCCTCGGACTTAAAATCGATCGTCTGGGTAGCGGCGTCGCCGAAATCGGATTAGAGGCTGACGAGCGTTTCGCCAACCCGATGGGCACGCTGCACGGCGGAGTATTGTGCGATCTCGCGGACGCGGCCATGGGCGCGGCTTACCGGAGCACGCTGGCCGAGGGCGAGAGTTTCACCACGCTGGAGTTGAAGATCAATTTTCTACGGCCGGTATGGAGAGCGACTCTGCGTGCCGAGGCGAACGTGGTGCGTGCCGGCCAAGTCGTTGGCCTCGTGGAATGCAATGTACTGGACGAACGCGGCCGGCTGATCGCGCGCGCCACCAGTACCTGCATGACGCTCCGCGGACGAGCGGCGGAGGGTCGCTGAGCCGCGCGATGAATATTCATTCGACACCGGAAATCCGCAAGGCTTGTGCAATAGGGTCGAGCATTCGAACAAGTCATTGATTCAGTGCGCCCCGCTCGTAGTTGCGGAGACAATCCGGCGGCGCAGCTGCGGGCGAGTGAGTTGACGATCTCAAGGAGAGCGGCGGTGAAAAAAGCACGCATCAATCGTATCGGCGGCGATTTCGAACTGGTCGAGGAGCGCACGCGCGAACTCAAACCGGGATACGTAAGGGTTCGGGTGCAAGCCTGTGGCGTCTGCCACAGTGACGCAATGACCAAGGACGGCGCATGGCCGGGTATCGCCTATCCGCGTTCTCCCGGCCACGAAATCGTCGGGGTCATCGATGCCCTGGGGGAAACCGCCGACTCCTGGAAAGTCGGCGAGCGGGTCGGGATCGGCTGGTTCGGCGGACATTGCGGCAAATGCGATGCGTGCCGGCGCGGCGACTTTATTCTGTGCGTTAAGCTGGAGGTTCCAGGAATCAGTTACGATGGCGGCTACGCCGAGTTCGTCGACGCCCCAATTGCTGCGCTCGCACGCGTGCCGAGCGAGCTGACGCCAGAAGAGGCTGCGCCGCTCATGTGCGCGGGTGTCACCACGTTCAACGCATTGCGCAACAGCGGGGCGCGACCGGGCGACCTCGTCGCTGTCCAGGGAATTGGAGGGCTGGGCCACCTGGGCGTCCAGTTTGCGAGCAAGTCGGGCTTGCTCACGGCAGCCATTGGGCGCGGCGAAGACAAGCAGCCTCTCGCTCGCCAGCTCGGCGCTGCCGTTTACATCGACACCAAGGCACAGGATGCTGCCAGGGAACTGCAGAAGCTTGGCGGGGCGCGCGTGATCCTCGCGACCGCACCGGATGGCCGCGCAATGGGAAGCCTGGTTGACGGCCTTGGCCCTGGCGGCAAGCTGGTGATCGTCGGCGCAAGCGCGGAGCCATTTTCGGTTACGTCGCTGCAGCTGATAGCGGGCCGCAAAACGATTGTGGGCTGGCCCTCCGGGACGTCGATCGATTCCGAAGATACACTCAGGTTCGCCGCCGCGACCGGAGTGCGGCCTATGATTGAGACGTTTCCGCTGGAGCGCGCGGCGGATGCCTACGATCGCATGATTACCGGAAAGGTACGATTCAGGTCAGTGCTCAAAATGTAAGCAGTCGGATCTTAGGCCGCGCAAAGCCATGCGCTCCAATTATCGGAGGGCGCGAAACGGCAACCGGGTTGCACAGGTTGCTCGTGACCGCAGCGTGACACTCATCGCGGACCGCTTGCGTTGCGAGCGGCAACACTGCCCACGACGACCCATCGTCACCATGTGTTCGTGGCGCTGAGCGCGGAAGCGTGACGAGCGCGCGGGCGAGCGCCTATTGACCCAGCAGGAACCGGCTGAAGATGAAGGCAGCTATCAGCGCGAGACCGAATTCGAACTGCAATTGTCCCGAGCGCGCCATCGCGCGATTGTGCGCCTCGGCGCCGGCATCGCCCGCGACCAGCCGTATCTGATCTATTGCTCTCGGCAGTACGGCGAGCACGAGCAGCGACGGCCATGGCAACAGTCGAACGGCCACACAGATCAGAACGATTGCGTATGCCAGCGCATCGCACGTAACCAACTCGGCCATCGCGACTCGTCGGCCGACGATCGCGGCCATGGTCCATTTGCCGTGCTTGCGGTCGTTTTCGATATCGCGCAGGTTATTGACCTGCAGCAGGCTCGAACATAGCAGTCCCATCGAGGTTCCCACCAGGAGCGCCGGCCAGGAGAATCCAAGCGCCAGCACGTAATAGCCGCCGAGCACGTAGCCGGGCCCCATCAACGCGAAAACCATGAAGTCGCCGAGCCCGTGATAGGCGAGACTCAGCGGCGCGGCGGTATAGAAGTACGCGCCCAATGCTCCGACCAGTCCAAGCGCAAGCACCGGCCATCCGCATACATATGCCAGCACGAGACCAAGCGCGCACCCGGCAACAAACGTTGCGAGCCCGGCAATATGGATCTGCTCGGCGGTCAGCAGCCCCTGCTGAATGACGAGCCCGGGTCCGAACGCGTCAGGCGATTCCCAGTTATCGCGGTCGGTACCCTTGATAAAGTCATAGTAATCGTTGATTAGGTTTGCGGCCGCCTGCAGTAGCATCGCAGCCGCGACCGCCGCGAGGTACGTCGGGATGCTGAAGGGCGCGCCAACATAATAGGCAAGGAACGCGCCAACCGATACGCTCATAAATGGCATGCCGAGCGTGAAAGCGCGGCTTGCCTGCAGCCAAATCTGAATCCGCCCCGGGCGCGCGTTGCCCGGTGATGCCATTACTCCCGCCGAATCCATCAGAGCACCTGCCTCTTTTGGCTTGGGGCGAACCGGAGGCTCACCCGACGCTTGATGTTGCAGTGGTCGATCCTAATTGGAGCGAAGCTCTAATGCCATCGCGGCGGTCGCGAAACGGCCGAGCATCGTACGCGCATGCGGGCGGACTCTGAACGCAAGATCCGGATCAGGATGACACGGGCTTCAGGACGGGCGTGCGGGAGCGCCGTTCCGACGTGCCGTGATACCGTTCGCGACTGCGGGATCGGTTCGTCCTGGCAGCGGCACGAATCTTTCGGAATCACCGGAGGCCAGCAGGATGTAGTGCTTGCCCTCCCGTGCCAGTATCCGATTGCGCACCATGTCCGCGATGAGCCTGCTGACCATAGGCCGCGAACTGCCGATCATGTCGGCCCAATCGTCGTGTCCCAGTTCGAGCGTCACAAGCGTGCCGCGCGTCTCCTTGACGCCGTACCTGGCGGCCACTTCGGCCAGCATCGCTTCCAATCGCTCGCGATAGGACAGCGTCATCATCAGGGTGTAGCGATGCACTACCGAGCCCCAGAACGTATTGAGGCGCTCGAACATATCGATCAGCGTAGCATTATCGGCATCGCTGAGCAGCTTCAGAATGCGCTGACGGCTGACCAGCGCAACGGCACAGTTAGTGAGCGCCTGCGCTTCGAACGCCTGGCAGTGCCGTCCGCGCGCGTCAAGCCGATCGACGTAGCCGATAATATCGCCTGGGCCCGCCAACTCCACCAGGAATCGGCGACCGTCGGGCTGCGCGCAGTAAACCTTTACCACGCCGTTAATGATGATCATGAGCATGTCGGCCGGCGCCCCTTGTACAAACAGGCGAAAGCGGCGGGCATAACGAGCGACGATGTTATCGTTGATCAGTTCGTCGATGATCTCACCTGGCACACCGGACTGACGCACCCTCCACGCCAGCCGGCTACGGTCATCGTTCATCGCGTACATACCCCCTGTCATATGACGCACCTCATCGGGCGGATGCCGAGCGACGGCGTTCCGCCAGAAAATGGTCCGTATCGGCCATGTGTCAGCCGCTCGTCGTAGATGCGGATCACCGGGAGATCCACAGTGGTTTGTCCGTTTCCGCATGCGCCTCGCGATAGCCGATACAAGAACATCGATTTTGGAGCCGCTATTGCTGCGCGTGGCGAGCTTCGAATGAGGGTTGAATCGATCGCCTGACTCGCCTGCATTGCGCCTGACCTTGCTGAATCCCCAGCAGTCATTAGTGGCGTTTAGTCTAGGTTTATTTATCCAACTTTGGTAGAGGAGACAGCGTCGCTTTTGGACAAGGATGTTCGACGCTTGAAAAATCAGAGTTTTGCCGAATTTAGCCCTTAATTGGTGTTTTTTGATAGATTTCGAGAGTATAAACACGAAATACGACTTGTTTTTTTGAAACGCTTATTTGGTCCATAATCGTGAATTAAATACGATGGACGAGCAAAAATATGTGAATTTTAACCAATTTAGAACGAGCAATTTTTCTCAACCGACGTTGAGAGATCGCGGATGGGGCCGGCTTTCAGAGTTCGCGCGTGCTCACCTTTCGGCGAGATGTCGCGCGGTGCGCTGCAATAATTCCCAGGTCTTCTGAACATCGTCGAAGGCCGTGCGCGCGTTGCCGATCGCAAAGCGGATCGCCACGCGCTCGTGCAGGCGCGTGGTGGAGAGAAAGGCAAAGCCTGCGCGATTTATCTCATCAACGACTCGCTGGTTGTGTTCGTCGAGCGTAGCGTCATCTTTCCCTAGCTTCTGCGGCGCATGACGAAAACAGACCACGGACAGCGGATGTGGTGCTAGCAGCTCGAAGTCTTCGGTCGCGGCAATCCATCGCGCCAGTTCCTGCGCCCATGCGACGTGATTGCGGATGATCGCGACGATTCTCTGCCGACCGAATGCACGTAGCACGAACCATAGTTTAAGTCCGCGGAATCGCCGGCCTAATTGCACGCCGTAATCCATATAATTACGCACTTCGCTTTCGGGCGTCTCGAGATATGCCGGAATCAGGCTGAATGCGCGCCGCAACAGCGGCTCGTGAGGTGTGTATAGTATCGACAGGTCCACCGGCACGAACATCCATTTGTGGGGGTTGACGACCAACGAGTCGGCAGCGCCGGCGCCGTCGAGGAGCCAGCGCAATTCAGGCACGATTGCCGCCGGTCCCGCATAAGCCGCATCGACGTGCAGCCACACGCGACGCGAGCGGCAAACTTCCGCGATAGCGGGGACGGGATCCACCGATGTTGTCGAAGTAGTGCCCACTGTCGCCGCGACCGCCATCGGCAGATAGCCGCGATCGCGATCTTCGAGAATTGCCCGCTCCAGCGCCGCGGGATCCATCCTGAACGCGTCATCGGTCGCGACTTTGACCACGTTTTCACGCCCGATGCCAAGCAGGATCGCGTCCTTTTCGACGTGCGAGTGGGTCTGACCCGTGCAGTACAGGCGAAGAGGCGGAAGATCGCGGCCTGCTGTGCCGCGATTGCGCACGTCGAGCTCGAGCGACTCGCGCGCGGCCGCCAGCGCATGCAGGCCGGAGACGCTCGCGGTGTCATAGACCACGCCAAAGAATCGGGATGGAAGACCTAGCGCATCGCGCAACCACTTGAGAGCGACCTCCTCGATCTCCGTGGCGGCGGGCGAGGTCCGCCAGAGCATCGCATTGACGTTAAGCGCTGCCGCGAGCAACTCGGCCAGCACGGCAGGCTCCGAACCCGTGATCGAGAAGTAGGCGAAAAAGCGCGGATGGTTCCAGTGCGTGATGCCCGGAAGGACGATGCGTTCGAAGTCGTCGAGCAGCGCATCGAAGTCCTCCCCTTCCTCGGGCATCGCTGAGGGCAGCGCGCGCGCGACATCGCCCGGACGCACCTGCGAGAGAACGGGATGGTCACGCGTATGCTCGAAATAGCGCACGACCCACGCGCAGGCGCGCTCCAGCGCTTTGGCGAATTCCCGTTCGTTCATAGCGTATGGATCTGTGCGACGCCGGACGGCGAAAGTATAAACGCTCGCGATGCGCGGCGTCACGCCATCAGTGCTGCGTTAGCGGCGTCGCGAGCGCCTCTCCGGCTATGCGATCGTCGGGGATAGTTATGCCCCTGGCCTTCAGCCGCTTAACCAGCTCATCACGCGTCTCGGTGATCTTGACGAGCTGATGCGGCCGATATTCCGCAACCTCGGCCGCGGTGTAGGGTTTGAAGCCGGCCGGTAGCTCCGGCTCGTTGAACGTATAGAGCAGCCAGTTCAACACCTCGGCGACTTCCGCGTCGGTCAATGACGAGGCGGCGACGCCGGGCACTTCGACCAGGTATTCACGCCCTCCGGGCACTTTGAGAAAGTCGCCCATTGAGTGTGCCAGGCGCGGCACGGTTCCAGGAATGCCCTCGGCGTGCGGCTTGTGGCATCCCCAGCAGTTGAGCGTATAGAGCTCCGCCGGCGGTCCGCCGGCGAAAGCGCAGCGTAGGACGGAAAACGCGGAGATTGGCGCGAGCGCGGCAATCAGAATGACGATGGCGCGCAGCTTCATTGCGATGGTGCGCTCTTATTTAGCCGCCTTGCTTCCCAATTGCTTCAGCAGCGCATCGCGTTCGGCGTGAGTAGCGGCGGCAGTAAGCGACCTGGCGCGTTCGGTTTTGACTTCCTCGGGCGTAATCGGCTTGAAATCGGCGGGCAGCATCTTGGCGTTGAGCCCGGTCAGCACGTACGTGAGCACGTCTGCGACGTCCTGATCGCTGAGTTGCGGCCAAGGCGGCATATCGCCTTCGAAACTATCGCCGGCGGATTCAATCTTGCCGCCCATGCCGAACGACACCACGTCGATGAGGTAGGCGCGCCCACCCTTGATACCGACGTAGCGGCCCACTGTATCCGCGAGCGGCGGATATACCGATGGGGCCCCCTTGCCGTCGGGCTGATGACAAACCGCGCAATTCGAGATGAAGACACCGTGGCCGTCGGCGCGTGCAGCACCCGCCGCCAGGATCAGCGCCATTGCGCATACGGCGGCGATAGTCCACGCCCGCATGCTCAGGTTTTGAGCCCGAGACGGACAGCCGTAGTGCAATTGACGACGTATGAAGAAGGCTTGGTTCCGAAACACCAGATGACTCCGTTATCGAGCTGAGTCCGGTAGATAGGCATATCGCCCTTGTTGTTCTCGCAGAAGCAACGCCCGCAAACGTCTTTGCCGCAGCAGTCGCGATAACCGATGATGTATTCCTTGCCGTCGCTAGGATCCCGGCAGGTGCCGACCCATGAAGTTGGCGACATGATCGTACCGGCCGGGCATTCAGTGTGACTGCCGCCGCAGCATCCGCACAGGTTGCCGTCGAAGCCGCAATAGCGCCAGTAATCGCAGGTCGAGGGATCGTCGGTCCGGCCCGTGCCGGTCGGCCCCATCGTCATCTGCGCCCGCGCGGTTCCCATCACCCGATCGACCGGCAGCAGTGGCAACACCATCCCGCCGAGCATCAGCTTGCCCATGCGGGCAAGAAAACCGCGGCGCGACGTGCGCTGCGCGACCGTCCGGGTAAGCTGTTCCACCAGGGAGTCCATGCCGAGCCTCCTCGCCTATTCGCGGCCGCGCTTGCCGGCTGCGGCTCGCGGAGCCAGCGGATCGTGACCGTTGGCCTGGTCCTCGCCCTGAGCATCCTCACGCTCATGCTCGTGACCATCCTCGCGATCATGGGGATGCGAACCGCCGGCTTCGGCCTGCCGCGATTGCAAATACTGCTGGATCGATGGCACGCCCATCTGCTTCGCCTCGATCAGGCTCTCGAGATGTTCGCGCGTATTGATCAGGCCCTTGGCGCGAATCACGCCCTCGTCGTCGATCATCACTCCGTACGGAAGCTTGCCGATGCGGTAGGTCATCCCGACGTCGGCCGAGAGCAGATAGGGGAATTCCTCGAGATGCTGCATGCGGATGAAACGTTCGTGCTCGGCAGGTTCACCGTCGCTCGCCAGAATTACCTCGAGCCACGAGCTTTCCGACTGACGAATCGATTTCACGATCGGAAGCAGCTTCTTGCATACCGGGCAGGTGGGCGAGAGGAAGAAGAGAAGCGTGCTGCGCGCGCGGGCCCCGCCGAGCCGCAGGGGCGCGCCGTTGCGCAGGTCCTTGACTTCGAACAGCGGCGCGGCTTCGCCCTCTTTTGGGCCGCGATCCAGCGTGAGCGCGCCCATCGGGGCGATACGCTCGTGCAGCACGCCGACCTGGCGCAGCAGTGCGAGCATCATCAGCGCCATCGCCAGAACCAACACCCACAACAGAACCTGCGATATGACCAAAGCCTCAAGCATTAAGCGCACCCAGCGCGCGAAGCCCCGGGGCATTCGCGATCAGATAGTTGGCAGCGGTGTAGAGCACTATCACTGTCGCCGCCGCCATAATCGCGGTGGCCAAATCGAGGAGCCCCATCGTGCGCGGTCCCATCGGCAGCAGCGCGATCGCGAGCAGAACGAAAAGCGCCGCGTTGCGGAGCAGGAGCCACCAGCTGAGTCGCTGGCGCAGCGCCGGGCCGAAGCAGCCGCAATCTATATCGGTACGCCCGCGCGCCAGATTTATCGCGATCGCTCCGCTGAACACCGTGAGCATCGCGATCAGCGCCAGCGCCGCGGAGCCGCGAATCGGCGTCAACAGCAGGCCGAGCGCGGCTGCACACTCGATCACCGGCGCTGTCCAGGCAAAGGGCGTCGCGAGCGGTTCCGGCAACAGTCGATAGTTGAGCACCGCGCCGCGAAACGTCTCGAGATCGTAGAACTTGAGCCCGCCCGAAGCGGCAAAAATGGCCGCGGCCGCGCCCGCAGCCATCCATCCAACCACTGGGTCTATTTGCGGCATCACTGGGCCTGGTGCGCTTCGCGACGCGAGCGTCAGAGTCCGAACATCTCCCACGGCACTCCGGACAGGCCCGAGATCGTGCCGAGATATCTGCCATCGAGTGCCGAGAACGACTGCATCATGGCCGGCATCGCGCTCAGCGCAAACAGCGTCGGCGCATTGTCCTGGCTGACCAGGATCGAATTGGCTGCCTGGGGCAGCACGATGCGGTCAATGCGCTTGTGCTGTTTGAGGTCGTAAACCCACACTTCGGTCCCGGGATTCTTGTGCGTCCATTCGCCGCCGCCCTGGTGCATCAGAACGAACAGCAGACCTTTTGCGGCATTACCCCACAACGGCTGATAGCCGCCGGGCAGCCATCCCGCCTGCCTCTCGGCATCGCTGAACAACGACCACGCGCTCCCGGGAGTAGCGGGATTGGATGCAAAATTCATCGGATACACCATCCCGTGATAGCTCACGAAATACGCGTCCTCGCCGACCCGTGCCGGCACGCCGAAAACGGGATCCTTTTCGATGTCGAAGAAGGGTTTGTCCGTGCGCTTTTGCGCCGTGACCTTGCCGTCATCGTTGAACTCTGTGGTCAGCATCGCGCCGTCGCTGCACACGGAGACGAAGCGTCGCGCTCCGGCGATCAGCGTTTCAGCGCAGCCGGAAGTCTCGATTTCGCCGGCCACGCTGCGGTTGACCATATCGACCACCGAAACCGAAGTCGCCGGAGTCACGTTGGCGACCAGCACGAAGCGTCCGTCGGGGGTTACCGCCATCTGTGAACTGTCGGGAATCGACAATTGGCGCTTCGTCGGCAGGATCACCTCGCCTACCGGCGCCAGGTGACGCGCATCGTAGATCGTCAGCACGTCAGTGCGCTCTCCGCGCGAACCGCGCGAATAAAAGGTATCCGCCATATAGATCTGTTTGCGATCTGGCGATACTGCGAAGGCGCTTGTGATCCCGCCCGTCATCTGCCCCATTATCTGAAGAGAGTCGCCGTCGACGACGAATACGCTGGTCACCTGCAGCGTTCCGCTGAACGGGTTCATGATGAACACCCAGTGCGGTCCGGCGAGCGGCAGCTCGCGCACCTTGACGCCCTCCTCGGGAGGCATCTGCGCCCGCGCGCCGCACCAGGTCAACAGGCCGCACACGATTGCCACGATATAAACGGCCCGTTTTGTCACTGCGCTACTCCTTTCCAACTCCAGGCTGACGATTTCAGTCGCTCAGGTACGTCCTTTGATTGCCTGAAAGTTGTACTGGAATTGCAAATAAAGCAGGCTCTTCCCCTTGAAAACGCCGCCGGCAAAAGAGTTGAACTTGTCGTTGCCAAGTATGCCGACATAACCGAGGGTCGCAAAATACTTGTTGGTCCACGGTGGGGTTACGGTCAGCGTCGGGAACAGGAGCGTGGTGTTACCCGATGGATTCCAGATCATGGTGTAGGTCGGCAGAATCGCGCCCCACCACCAACTGGTGTTCGTACTGACCAGGAGTTGTTCTTCATTGTGACGCCAGCGCTCGGCGTAAAAACTGTAAACCAGGTTTTTTCCATAACCGATGATTGTAAACTGATTCCATTCAAGATTGGCGCTGAGCGTGCCCGTGCTCGTCAACCACGGAGCGTATAGCCCGTCAAGATCGAGCGCTACCAGGGTGTTCAGTGTGGATTTGTCAACTACGCCATTGCGAACTGCCACGTCCGTCGTGTTCAGCGGCGTGCGATCCTGGAACATTCCTTCCGTCCTCAGGACCAGCGGTATCGCCGAGAGAGTTGAGCCTGGCAGATAGATGGGCCGATTAAGCGTCGCGCCGATATCGTTGAATTGAGGGAAGTAAGCCTGAAGGTACTGGCCGGTCGAAGGACTGCCTTGCACGTAAAATGGCGCGCCAGGGGTGCCGCCTTCGTTGAACTGATGGCCGTGCCAATAGATCATCGTGATCTCGGCATTCTTTACCAGAGTGTGCAGACGGAAACCTTCGGTCGAACTCCCCAGGTTGCTCGCCGGGAGATGATAAGCGAAAAACGGCGGCGCGAAGGTGGCGAATGCGGGCGAAGTACAATGGCGTCCGGAAAAGCTGCCGCACAGTTGCGGAAATGCGCTGAGCGCGGCCGGCACTCCCGCGGCCCCCGTCAGTATCGGATACGGCTGAACCTGGAAACGACCCTCGGAACTGGTATAGGGAACGAAGGGCGCCAGCAGCGAAACCGAGCCCGCAACGTCATGCTGGCCGTCGTACCAGTTGCTGTGCGGGTTGGTCAGGTCCTGATTCGGAGTATCGACCGACGGGTTGTACATCGGCTGCCACACCGGCGTCCAGATGCCCTCGACGAAGTTGTTGGTGAATGGGCCCCAGGTCGGGAGACTGAAGATAGGATGCACCATCCATAACGGAAGGCGCGACTGCTCAAGATTGGCAAAGCCGAAATTCCAGGTGAAATCCTGCGGATTGATTACGTCGCCGACACGAAAAGCCAGCGATTCGCCCCAGGTCACGATCTGACGCCCGAGGAAAAGCGTGACCGGTCCCATGATGCTCTTCCAGTACGCGTCGCGCACGTTGTACTGGTTATAGTAGTCGGACATGTCCTGGATGCCGCCGCGCCCATACTCGAACCGATAGGCCGGCTCGTACACCACCCATCCGCGGACGAAAAACCTGTTATCGCCGTTGAGGATGTAGTTGATGTCCAACTGCAACCAGCTTCGTTCTGCGGCAACCGAGTTCTTGCTCCGCTGATAGCGGATCGCCGAAGAATCGATCCACATACCGTTCAACTGGTTCACGAATCCGGATACCGAGAGGCCCTGCAGGTAGCCCGGCTGTTCGCTCACATCGATGAGCGGAGCGCTGCTGCCGAACAGGGCGCTGCGCCACATCGGGGCCTCAGCCGTCTGCGAGCCACCCGGCGCCTGCGCCAGAGCGGAGCGCGCATTGGCCGCGAGCGCGGCCAGCGCAATACTTACGACCAACAAGAGCAAACCGGAAAGTTTAGTTCGAACGGGTTTCATGCCTACCCCTCCCGAGGCTCGTGGCCGCATGCCGTGCCGAAACGCCCGCATTATGCAGCGCGCCGGCGGCGGCTTCCCCGATTCAATTTGATGCTGCGGCCACCGTTTCCTTGTGTAGCTCTTCCTCCGCAACGCCGCCGAAAATAAAGCGTGGACGCGCCCACGCTATGTACGCGGGTAATATCAGCAATCCCACGATTACATTGGTGGACATCAGGATGATTAGCAATACGCTCATCTCATTATGGAACAGCACAGGAGAGAATACCCACGGTGCAAGGCCGCCGACGATGACCGAAAAAGTCGCGAGCACCGCGGCCCCCGTGCCGCGCAAGGCCGTGGTAATCGCTTCTTCCAGACGTCTACCCTCGGCACACTCATCGCAGATGCGCGAAACCGCATAGATCCCGTAATCCACGCCCAGTCCTATCCCTAGCGATATGACGGGTATGGTATCGATGGTGATACCGATGTCCGCCAGACGCATATAGATGAACGCGGCGAAGTTCGCGGCGATGCACGAGACGACAAACAGCACGCCGGCCACCAGCGATCGGTAAACCACCGCGCAGAACAGAAAGACCACGCCGAGAACGAACGTGATGTTGATGAAGTCGAGCTGGTAGAGCACGTCATTGGCGGCGGCGTAGAGGCCGGCCACTCCGCCCATGTACAGGATCTCCACCTTCTTGTACGCGGGATCCCAACTGGCCCGGCGGCGAACGAATTCCGCCAGCCGTGTCTGTATATTGTTCAGCGTCTGGTACGTGTGATCGGCAAGCAGCACGCGCAGGATGCCGTCGTTAGTGTTCAGATTGATCCACTGCTCGGACTCCCCGGGCGCCGTCCCCTGCATGAAAAGAAAATACAGGCCCATCGTATCGTCCGCGGTGCGCGGCACAGCGAGGAATTTCGGATTGCCGTAGTGAAACATCTGGTTGTACGGCTCGATGATATCGGGCGCGATCGAAATAACACTGGTGACCGCGGGATCGTGCAGCAGGTAACGCCCTAGATCCCGTTGCAACCGGATCACTTCGGGCGACAGCATGTCAGGCGTGTAGGCCGCGCTTACCGTCGTGGTTGCGCGCGCGCGAATTATCAACCAGCCCTCATCGAGCGGGAACACCCGCCGCACCGCGTTGATGTCCTGGTTCACCTTGGCATTATGCCGATATAGAGGCGTGCCCGGCTCCGTATAACCGATCTTGGCGCGCACTCCGGCGATGAAGCCGACTACGATCAGAATGCCGACTCCAACCAGCGCGCCCTCGCGCGCATAGCCGGGTATGGTCGGAAATTCGACCAGCTTGTCGACGACGGATGCGAACCACTTCCGCCGCGACGGCGCGCGCGCCGGTAGAGGCTTCGGCGTCGGCAGGTAGCTCATCATGATCGGCTGGAATATGAAAACCATCGTCAGACTGCCGCCAAGCCATACCGCGCCCGAGGATGCTACGTGCTGCAGCGACGGAATGCCGCCGAAGGAAATAAAGACGATACCGGCAATGTCGGCCAGGATCGCGAGTAATCCCGGCGGCAGCATCAGCGTGGTCGTCACTTCGCAGGCCACCATCTTGTTGTGGCCGTGCGTTTCCAGTTCGTCGTAGTACCGGCCCTGCCATTGGATGCCATGACTCATGTCACGGGCAGTCAATATAAACCGGATCACCAGCATCACGGGATCGAATTCATAGCCCTGCATCCCGATGAAACCGACACCCCAGATCGTGGACAGCAGGCCGGTGATAATCGGCGCCCACCATGTGCTGCGTCCTTTGAAGAACGCGTACAGAATGAGAATCATGATGGCGTCAGAGAGAAAAAAGATAATGACCAGGACCGGCAGGTAGTAATATCCGTAGCCGCGAATCATCGGCTCGCCCGCGGCATAGATGACCGTGTTGTCGTCCTGATACTTCCTGATCAGATCCTGAACCCGGTAAAACACGTCGTGATAGTTGAGCCGGCCTTCATAAAACGAAGCGGTGATCGCGGCGCTGCGCCCGTCGTCGCTCACCAGGCTGCGCATCTCGAGCCGATGAATGAAGATCTGGCGCTTGATTTCCTGTATCCCCTCCTCCGACTTGGGGACGTCCGGATACATGTATGCCTTGTAGACCAGATTGCCGGGCAGTGCGACCGCGTAGCGCACGCGGTAGGAACCCAGCGAACGAATCGACTGGTGGTTGACGTCGGGCAGCAGATCGACGTCATAGGTGAGGTCCTGGATCTTTCTGAGCGTTTTATAGTTGTAGATGTCGCCGCGCTTGACCTGAACCATCAGGGTCAAGCGCTGCGCGCCGCCATAGCGCTCATACTCGTGATAGAGCTTCACGTATGGATGATCACGCGGGAAGAAATCGGTGAAGCTGGTGCCGATGGTCATCTTGCTCGCGTAATAGCCGAACACCGCCGTGATCAGCAGCAGGAGGATGCCGATCGGCGCACGGAAGCGCAGTATGAAGCGGCCCATCATTTGCCCGTCACAACCATCCAGTGAGCACCGCCATCGGAAGTGTGGACGATGGTTCCGCCGAGGCCGACCGCAACCCCGTTGTTCCCATTGAATGCCACGTCCGAGAGGCTAAAAACCGTGGGCGTCTGGACCGCAGGGGCCCCACCATTCAACTCGACGTGGAGTAGTGCGCCGCCGTCGCCTGAGCCCCATAGTTCCTGAGACGCGGAGTTGGCTGCGCCGCCGAAATAGACGACGCTGTACATCGGCGAGGCTGACGGTGTGTTGACTGTCTGCCACGTCGATCCGCCATTTTCTGTTCGCAGCAGGGTGCCACCCTGCCCAGCGGCCCATCCATGTTGTGCGTCCCTGAAACTAATCGCGAACAAAGCCGGCAGCTTGAAATTTGCCCGCTTGCCGCCCATTTGCGGATTCCAGGTCTTGCCGCCGTCAGCCGTATGCAAGATCGTCTCAAACTCGCCTACGGCCCATCCGTCATTTGCGTCGGTGAAACTGAGGTCGAAAAAGATCAACCCGCTCTTTTGAGTCTGCATCTGCCAGTGCTGGCCACCGTCGGTGGTGCCCATCAAGAGCCCGCCGGTTCCGGAAGCGAAGGCGGTTTTCGAGTCGACAACGGCAATGCGAAAAATATTTTCGTTGGTGCCGCTGGTTTGCGCATTCCAGGTCTGACCGCCGTCGGTGCTCTTGAGAATCAGTCCGTTCTCGCCGCCGATCCATCCGCTCAGCCCGTCAGGAGCGAAGCGAATGCTGTGCAGATCCCACCACGAAAGATCGCCGCGCTCCGCGATTGCGCTTCGTTTCCAATGCCGACCGCCGTCGGTCGAGGTAAGCATCGCTCCCTCGGCCCCGACGACGTAGCACCTGCCTGAAGGGGTGAACGCCACACTGAAGAACGAGTCCCAGGGCTCGACCACGCTCACCGGGACATTCGCGACGGGCGCTGCGCGGGCCAACGGCGATGCGAACAACGCGGCCATCACTGCAACCAATGCGACGGCGGACTCGCAAAGCTGGACGCGCCGACTGCGCTCACGCGAGGCGCTCCGATGCAGGTGCGGCGGGATCGCGCTTAGGCTCGCTGCCCAGCTCATCGACAAGTTCGCCTCGCTCGACTGCGTCACGTTGCGCCGTAAGCAGCGTGGGGCCCTATTGCATGATTTTCATCAGGCCGTCGGGCTGAGCGTAGCGGCCGATATTAGAGAATCCCTGAGCGTCGCATTCGTGATCGACGCAAACATGCAGACCGATGAAGACGGTCGCGTGCTCGTCCTGAAAATTGACGACATACCCGGTGTTGGGGCCGGTGATGGTGACCTCCTGTCCCTCGATACCCAAACCCGGAAGAATCGCCGGATAGGCGAACACGACAATCCACTTGTACAGGTTGCCCGCGCGGTCCCATACCTCGGTGTGATCGGGGAAATAGTTCTCCTTGTCGAGGTACAGCAGGCGCTTGCCGTAGCAATACCCCCGCGATTGCGATGGCAGACGCGTCATTTGCACGAGGTAGACGTCGCGAACCTCCCATGGCCCGGAGCCCGGGTTCGGGAATGGCACTACGCCCTTCAGGCCGAAGTAGTAATAACGCGGATCGAGTGAAGTCGGCGTGCCGCACGTGTCGAAGCTTTGGGGCGCTCCGTGCATCAAAGTCAGAACCTTCTTCTGTCCGACATAAACATTGTCGAACAGGTTGCCCATCCGCGGGGCGCCTTCCTGAGCATCCTCATAGACAAAATCAGTGCCGAAGATCGGGGCGCAGCGCGCCGCCTGCGATACGCGCAGTGAGCGGCGGAGGCTTGGAATGTATTCGTACAGTTCGTCGAGCACCGACGGATCGTTCCAGGTCATATCAAGCGATGCGAAATATTTACCCTGCTCGGGAGCGGTCTGCTCGAAGTAAGAGGCGAAGAAGTAACCATTGTTGCCGGGCAGCTCGCGCGGATATCCGGGTTCACTCAAATGAGTAAGTTGCGAGAAAACTATGTTGGAGTCGGCTGTACGAGTGAAGTTGGCGTACTTGTCCAGAGTGTAAGAGCAGTTCGGAGCCTCCTCTACCACCGGTGCGGGTCGATAGTAGTTGTTGTAATACATTTTGGCACCGACTTCGGCCTTATCGCCGGCGAACGGATCGGCGAAAGGAAAACCGGCGACGTATCCTGTAGGCACATAGCCACCGTCCGCATTCTTCGTGAGCCGCGTCTGGCTGCCGTACTTCTCCGTATCTTCTTTGAACGGTTTGGGCGGATAGATATGCCGTGTCGGGCCGACGTCGATCTCGATATTCGAGGGCATGTGCCAGAAGAGGTCGCCCTTGAAGAGATGGATCATGCTCTCGGGCATGAACTGCTGATACTGCTGCCAGTTGGCCTGGGTAATCTTGGTGCCAATCGGAATGCCGTTGGCGTACCCCTTGTCCGCCTGCCACGGCGTCGGCTGAGCACTTGCGGTCGAGCAAAGCCCTCCCAGCGCCAGCGCGATTGCTAATGTTGCAGCGACTCCGGATAAACGTCGATCCATGGCTGTAACCCCTTTCCCGTCCAGAGGTTTCTCGTCACGGGAGTCCAACGAAGACCCTGGCCTGTCGAATTCGCCAGTCGCAAAGCAACGGCGATGCCAAAACCGAAGATCCCCAAAAATTGAACCAACTGCCCCAAGCCCTGCTCCAAGCCCTCGTTCCTGCGCGCCAAGCTCTCGGTCCGACTGCACGGAACCCGAGCGCATGCCTGACACTCAGGCAGCTTACTTCAAACACTCACCGTTCTGCGCGAAACGGCTAAGTTCAGGCCGAAGCACAATCGTTCACCCGGCTGCAATGCGCAATGCTCACAGACGTAATATTTTTGTCAAGCGAAACCTACCGTACGGTCGCTAAACAAGCAAACATCGAATTTCCGAACCGCTCGCGCACTTACCTCCCGGCACGCGGGCCTCCGGCTTCGTGAGGTCCGAATCTTTAGCTCATCCGTCCGAGGACGCCAAGGCCCATGCATTCCGGCTGAGCGCCATGCCGCCGGGCTCTCCGAAGAGGGCGGATGTGCCCGCCTCACCGGGTAGTTGACGGGCGCGCCCAAAGCAGTCACAAGGGCGTGTTACGCAATCGCGCATGAGCGTTGTCGAGCGGTCGGGCAATGAAGCGAGTTTGCCTTGGCACGAATGTGGTCCGCGCTGTTCACATAGGAGCTGCGGTAGCAGGCCTCTTCCTGGCGGTGGGATTGAGCACCTGCGGTTCTGCAATCGCCTCGCCCGACTCGCTATCCCAATCGGCGGCGAGCGGCGCCGGCACGACGGCACGGCGCAGCCCGCATTACGTCGGTACGGTGTACTGTTACGCATGTCATCAGGAGCTCGCCCTGGAATTTGCCAAGACCAAAATGGGCAAGCTTTTCCTGATCCGGCCTGAGAACGCGGTCGAGCGCCTGGGATGCGAGGGCTGTCACGGACCCGCGAGCGACCATGCGGAATCCGGCGGCGGACTCGGCGTCGGGGGAATGGCGGAATTCCGTATCGACCGCGGCCAAACCATCGAGCGCAATAATCGCGCATGCCTCGAATGCCACGATGAGGCTTTCTGGCACGGCGGCAAAACCCATCCGATGCGCCGGATGGCATGTTTCGATTGCCACGTCGTGATGGTGCGGATGAGCCCGACTTTCCAGCTCGCGCCGGCCGCAGCCGGCCAGGAATGGAATCGGGCGCGCACCTGGCGCGGCGCGGCGCTTATCGGCCTGCTGGCGGGCGCGGCATTCGGTGGCTGGCGGCGGCTTAGGATTGCGCGGCGGCGCCAGAGCTAAGCGGCACGATGGACTGGGTGGAGTTCGCACGCGGGCCGGCGCTGCACTGGGCGCTAGCGATCATGCTCGGCGGCATATGCTGGCGGGTGGCGGTATTTGTCTTCAGCCCGCCGGATTACGATCTCTATTGGGCACGCAAACAGTTCTGGCTGGGTCGCGGCCACTGGCAAATTGAAAGCTACGTGATGCACGTTGGCCTTTTCGTCGTACTGTTCGGCTTCGCTCCGCACATCCTGCTGATCAGCGACCTGACCGGTCTGAGCTGGCGCGGCCTGCCCGTGGGCCTGGTATGGTTTGCGGGATCGGTAACGCTCGTGGCGATCGTCGCCGTGCTGCTCCATCGGCCACCCGACGAAACACGAGCCACGTGGCGCGCACATGCGGACGAATACTTCAGTTGCGTACTGGTAATGCTGGCGCTGGTGACCGGGCTGCTGGCCTTTCCGCACCTGGGCGGCGCCGCGCTGATGCGACCATACGCCGCGCTGCTGACGGCGCATCTTTTCAGTGTCGAGTTGCTGATGGTCTGGCTGCCCTTCGGGCGACTGGCGCACCTGCTGCTGATGCCGCTGTTGCGCGGCACCGCGCGCGCGCTACAACTATGCGGTGTCTGGAAGTAAGTTCACTGACTCCCGCGGTTGCGATCGGGACCCGCGCCAGCTAGCCAGAAGATACCGTGCGTCGGGCCGCAACCCGACCGTAAAGCCGGCAAGCTTGTTCGCTCCAGGCAAATCATCCGCCTCTCTTGCAGAGCACCCCACAGGCGCCCGGCTTCGCGCCACCGCACGTTGGCAATTGTGGGCGACGATCGCAATGTTGGCGATGATTAGCGGATGCACCGCCGGCGGGGCGCAAGAAACCGCATCAGCTTCGAGCACCGCAAACGTTCAACACGCTACCCTGCCATCGGGCGCGGCGGCAGAGCAGACCGCGGCAGATCAGTCCGGCTATACGGGCCTGTGGGCGGGAACGTCGGTAACCAACTGCATGCCGCTTCAGCCCGAAGCGCGGCGATGCAACGCCGTGGTGAAAATCACGTTGCAGATTTTTCAACAGGGCTCGACGCTGACCGGCCATTACACCTGCGCGATGGGCACGATGGTCTGTCGTGATTCCAACAACACCGGCACGATCGCCAACGGGACGGTACGCGGCAGAAGCGTCGGCATGCGCGTCATGATGCCCGACGGATCGAGCTGCCTGTTCAACGGCCGTCCTGCATCAGACAATTCCAACCGGCTCACCGGCAGCTACTTCTGCATGCAAGGCGGCGGTTACATCGAGCAGGGCCGATTCCAGGTGGACCGCAGTTACTGAGCGGCGATCGTGCGGCCATTACGGGATAAGCACCGCCCGGCCCTTGACCCTGCCCGCGGCCAGATCGTGCAAGGCGGCATTCGCGTCGCTCAGCCGGTATTCGCGCGTCGCGAGCTTAACTTTGCCGCGATCGGCGAGCGCCATCAGCTCCACCAGGTCGGGATAGGTGCCGACCAGGTTGCCGACGATGGTCTTCTCCGTCGCAACCATCTCCATGGTCGGAATCTCGATCTTGCCGCCGTACCCTACAACGTAATAATAGCCGGCGTTCGCGGTCATCTTGAGGCCGTTGGCAACCGCGTCGCCTTCGCCCACGAAATCGATCACGGCCTGCGCACCGCCGCCGCCGGTCAGCGCGCGCACCGCCTCAACCTCATTGCCGTCGGCCTTGACCGTGTGATCTGCGCCGCATTCGCGCGCCAGGCCCAGCGCGAGATCCGAGCGATCCACGACGACGATCGACGCCGCGCAAAGCTCGCGCAGGACCTGGATGCCGATATGGCCGAGCCCGCCCGCACCGATGACCACTGCCCATTCGCCGGGTAACAGATGGCGCGAGGCTTTCTTGGCAGCGTGATAGGCGGTGATGCCCGCATCAGCATGCGGCGCAACATCTTTAGGTGCGAGCGTCTGCGGCAGCCTGATCAGAGAGCGCATGCTGGTTTTGAGCAACTCCGAGTAGCCGCCGTTGGAGTCCAGACCCGGGAATGCGCCGCCGCCATGCATATCGTTGCCGCGGCGGGCCGCGAGCGTTTCGCCGCTGCCGGCGAGCGGATGGCAGATTACCGGGTCCCCGCGCTTGACGATCTCGACCGCGCTGCCGACCTCCTCGATCCATCCGGCATTCTCGTGGCCCATGATGTAAGGCAGTTTGACCGGGACCATGCTGCGCCATAGCCCCTCGATAACGTGCAGGTCGGTGCGGCACACTCCGGCGCCGCCAATGCGCACGATGACGTCAGTGGGTTTTTCGATTTTCGGCTCGGCTACGTCCTCGTAGCGCACGAAATCGGGCCGCTTCAGAGTCTCGTCGTAATTGTGGAGAACCGCTGCCTTCATCGCCTGAAACCGCCTTTCGCCTTGGGCTGACGTGAGGAAAGCGCCAAAGCAAAGATTGGGCATCCCGCCAGATGCCATCTATAGCGCGCGCGCCGCGGGGTCAAACGCAACACGTCGGAAGCGCAGCGAGCGTCTACAACGCCATCTCCTCGAGCGTCTTGCCGCGCGTTTCGGGCGCATAAAGCAGGATCAGCACTGTGCCGACGAACGGACCTACCGCGCACAGCGCGGCCGCATTACCCAGGCCCCCGACCACGAGCGACAGCTCACCAACCAGCACCGGGCTGATGAACCAGGCGAGTTGCCCAAGGGTCTGGATGGTCCCGCTGTAGCCGGCAGCGCGAATCTCGGTCGGGAACAACTCGGCCGACAATGCCGCGGTCGCCGCGCGCGCGCCCTGGTAAGCAAACATCGTCGCCATGAACCCAAACAGAATCGCGTGATGCACCGACGATTGAAACAGCGCGATCATCGAAAGGGCCGCAATCAGGTAAAACGCGCTGGTCGTCAGTCTGCGTCCCACCAGGTCGAGCAGGTATCCGCAAATTATGGTTCCCACCGTCGCCATCAGGTAGGCGAGCACGATCGCGGTCCCGATCTGAGAAGAGGTCCAGTGATGATCGCGTTTGGCGTACAGGCTGAAGAACGTGATCGTGGGACCGCCGACGAAGCCAACGCTGTTCGCGAGCACCGCGACAAGGATGAGGCGTCCGCGGTAAGGCCCGCGAAAGAGCCGCACATGAGAGCGCAGCGTCTCGCGCCAGTCGCGATGCGCGTTGATGGATGCATGGTGCGCCAGGAAGCGCGCGGTCTCGCGCACGTACTGCCGCAGAAAGGCAACCAGTAGCAGCGGCGCGATCCCGAGCAGATACATCCCACGCCAGCCCCACGACGATTCCGCAACGCGGCCGTACAGGGAACCCGCGATCGCTACCCCGATGAACGCGGCCATGTGAAAGCCGGCGATTGCGCGGCCGCGCAGCTCGTCGGGAAATTCTTCACTGATTATGATGATCGCCATGCCGAACTCGCTGGCCAGGAAAACCTGCGAGCAGGTCTGAAAAATCGTGAAGGTGGCGAGCCCGCGCGACAATCCCGTGAGCAACGTGAACACCCCGTAGCCCAGCACCGTGACCGAGATCACCGGCTTGCGCCCGACGCGATCGGAGCAGGCGATCACCATAAACGACATCACCGTGCCCAGGCGGACGATCGAAGCGATCACACCGATCGCCTGGTTTCCCAGGTGAAACGTCGCAGCGATGTCCGGCGTGCAGAGATGAAAAATCGTGATGTCGTAGCCTTCGAAGATGGTCGCCGGCACGAGGAGGCCGAGCAGTAGCCACAGGTACGAGCGGGGCTGTCGCGCGGCCGCAGCGGCGGTGAATACCGGAGCGGTCTGGCGATGCGCCTGCGCGTCATCCATCGCTGGTCACCCGCGCGCCCGACATGTCGGCACTCGCGGCGGCGCCAACTGTAAAGTGCGGCATCACTTTCGACGCAAACAGGTCGAGCGAACCTTCAGATTGCGCCTGGGTCAATCCGCCCCAGGCGAACGACAGCACCAGGTAGTTGCAGCCGCTCTGCTCGAAGAAACGCGCGATTTCATCGGCCACCGCGGCCGGCGATCCCACGATCGCCGCCTGATGCCGACGGGCAATGTCCAGATCGTCGGTGAAGTGCGTCTCGACGGTGTAGAAGTCGCGCCACAGCTTCTGGATGTTATTGAAGTAGACCTTGTAGGCGGGGCGCGCGACCGCAAGCGCGTCGGCGTCGTTCACGGACACATAACAGTGGCGCACCGCGCCAACCTTCGGCTCCGCACTCCGCGGATTAATGCTTGTCGCGCAGCGATGGTGTTCTTGCCAGGCAGCGCGAAACGTCTGGGCCGCCCGGCTCAGCACGCCGGCGGGACCGACGCCGACCAGGTGCATACCGCGCCGCCCCGCGTAGGCAACGTGCTCGATGTTTGAGCTCGCATACCAAAAGGGCGGATTCGGCTGTTGCATCGGTCGCACGGCGATCGGATAGTCGCGGACACGATAACGATCGCCGCGATGCGATACGCGCTCGTTGCGCAGCGCGGCGACTATCAGGTCGAGCGCTTCCTCGAATATCTCGCGCGATTCCAGGAACGGCACGTTGAAGTGCGCCAACTCGAATGGGGATACGCCCCGCCCAACTCCCACCTCCAGCCTGCCGCCGCTCAGGTGATCGAGCATGCAGATTTCCTCGGCCAGGCGCAGCGGATTGTACAGCGGCAGCAGGTAAACCAGCGGGCCGAGATGAATGCGGCGCGTGCGCGCGGCTGCGGCGGCGATAAAGATGCCTGGCGACGGCGCCATGCCCAGCGGCGTCCCGTGATGCTCCGCCAAGTGGTAACAAAAAAAGCCGGCGGCGTCGGCGGCTTCGAGCAGGCGCAGGCGGCCCTCGTACAGTTCACTCAACCGTTCGTCGCGTCGCTCTATATGATCGAATATTCCGAAGGCCACTTCGGCCATCGAACAGTCCTCCCACCCGCGAACGGTGCCAATCCCGCACGGCGGTCAGTCCATTAGCATGCACCCGCGCGTGAACCGTTCCTAGCCCGCCCGCTGAAGAAAACGCGCGGGGCCAGATTGCGCAGCCTCCTGCGCCTGACCATGGACCGCGCGGTTCAGCTCTCACGCACAGCCGTAACGATCATCCGCTTGCCGAACAACAGGGCCGGCGAAAAGACGTGACCGAGCATTTCCCCGGTGAGTTCCGGGGATGCGATTGCGCGCCGACGCTGCCGCGCTTTGCGCGCGAAGGCAGCGACGGATAAGCGCGACGCTGCGTACATCAGCGGGGTCACCGGAGCGAGCGCGAGCGAAGACGGGCTGAATCGATCGGTCCGGATTTGGATCGCGCCGAAACCGGCCAGACGCATCAGGTAGCGCAAGCGGAAGTAGTCGATGAGAAAAACGTGCCCGTGATAAAAGCGGCCGCAGGCCCGCGCGCGCAGCGTCTCGACCTCGTTGACCAGTCCGCGCCGCATCGTGCGCTGTCCGGTAAGCATCGCGCTCAGCCGCGCGGTCAGATGCATCACGTTGGGCGTGGTGATCACGATTCGGCCGCCCGGCCGCAGCACCCGCGCGCACTCGCGCACGAAACCCGCCTGGTTCTCGAAATGCTCGATGCCCTCGCGCGACAACACCGCGTCGAAGGCGCCGGTGCGAAACGGCAGCGCCGCGTTGCAATCGGCGCGGACCCATCGCTTTGCCGAAACGTCTGCGGCAGGCGGGTACAGGTCAACCGAAAAGACCCGAAAACCCATCCGCGCAAGCCGCACGGATTCGCCTCCCACGCCGGCCGGGATGTCGAGCACGAGGCCGCGCTCCATTCGCTCGAATAGCGCAAAAACATCAATCCGCGCGCGCCGCTCCTCGTTCACAAGGGACTAGGCTTTATCGAAGCGGCTGCGGATGCGCAATCGTGATCCGCGGCGGGCGAGGCGCTACAAGCCGTGCCGATCCCATTTGCGATTGCCACGTTCGACCGCAAGCGGAATAATCGACGTTTGAGCCCTTGCAGATGAGTGCCCTGTCAGCATCGGGTGCGCCCCTGGCCGTGCGCACCATGGAGAGTTCCGCCGAAAGCGCAATCGAGGTCACGGATCTCGGTTTCAGCTACGCGGATCGGCAGGCGCTGGATGCGATCAGTTTCACCATCGCGCGCGGCGAGATCTTCGGCTTTCTCGGCCCCAACGGCGGTGGCAAGAGCACCCTCTTTCGTCTGCTCTCGACGCTCGTGCCGGTCCAATCGGGGGTCGCGCGCATTCTCGGCTTCGACCTGCGCAGCCCATCGCATGCCCTCAGGCGCAAGCTCGGAGTGGTATTCCAGAATCCCAGTCTGGACGGCAAACTTAGGGTCGCCGAAAACCTGGCGATTCACGGCAACCTCTACGGGCTGCGCGGCGCGCGTTTGCGGGAACGGGCGCAGGCGGTGTTGCGGCGATTGGATGTCGCCGAGCGCGCGGGCGATTTGGCCGAAACGCTTTCCGGCGGCCTGCGCCGGCGCGTCGAACTGGCCAAGGCGCTGCTTCACGAACCCGAACTGCTGCTGCTCGACGAACCGAGTACGGGCCTCGATCCGGCGGCGCGGCGCGACTTTTTCAACCTGCTCTCGCGGTTGCGCGAAACCGACGGGGCTACCATCGTGCTGACCACCCATTACATGGAAGAAGCCGAGCGCTGCGATCGTATCGCTGTACTTGACCAGGGGCGGCTCGTCGCGCTGGCGCAGCCGACGGAACTCAAACAGCGCGTGGGCGGCGACGTGATGGTAATAAACTCGGCCGCCCCTCAGGCTCTCGCGCAGAAGATTGCGCAGCGCCTCGGCGTGCGCGCCGCACTGGTGGACGGCACGCTCAGGATCGAACGGCCGCGCGGTCATGAACTGGTCGCCCAACTGGTGGATGAATTCGGCGGCGAAATAGAATCGATCACTTTCGGCCGTCCGACCCTCGAAGACGTCTTCGTGCACCTGACCGGCCATCGATTCGTCGCGGGCCGTGACGAATCCGCGCGCGAGGCGCGCTGAATGGACGGCGTGGCGCTCCAGGTATGCACGCTCTGGTGGCGCGAGCTCGTGCGCTTTCGGCGCCAGCGCAGCGTGATCGTCGGATCGCTGGTGCAACCGCTGATCTTCTGGGTGCTGATCGGATGGGGTTTCCGCGCGTCGTTCAAGCCCAGCGGCATGCCGGTGGGAATTGACTACGTGCAGTATTTCTACCCCGGGGTCATCATGCTGGTTCTGCTGTTCACGGCGATTTTCGCCACCATCGCGACCGTGGATGATCGTCGCCAGGGCTTTCTGCAGGGCGTGCTGGTAGCGCCCGTGGCGCGCGCGACGGTAGTTGCCGGCCAGGCTCTGGGCGGCACGACCCTCGCTCTGTTACAGGGATGCGTGTTCCTGGTACTGGCACCGCTGGCCGGAGTGCAGCTGGGAGCGCCGGCGATCGCCGCCTCGATCGGCGTAATGATCGTGATCGCGTTCGCGTTCAATTGCATCGGACTGCTGATCGCATGGCGCATCGAGTCCACACGCGGCTTCCACCTGATCATGAACTCGATCCTGGTGCCGATCTGGTTTCTCTCCGGCGCGTTCTTTCCGGCGGCCGGCGCGCCGCTGTGGCTGCGCTGGGTCATGCGCGTCAATCCGCTGACCTATGGAATGGCCGCGCTCAGACGCGCGCTTTACCTGGACCAACCCCACGTTCTCGGGGCGCTTCCGGGCGCCGCGCCGTCGCTTGCGATCAGCCTTGCCTTCGCCGCGATCGCGATGTGGTTGGCAACGCGTGTCGCCCGGCACAGCCGGGTCATCAGCACTTAGACGCCCACCTTCCGCTGCCCCTGACTCACCGGCCGCGGGGAGGGGCCGGAGTGAGTTCGCGGTCAAGCCGGCTATTCGTGCGAATCGAAATACGCCTCGCGCCGGCCTTCGAAGTGAAACTCGCGCGCGAGCGCGATCCATTTGCGGTCCACGCCGTGCAGTGGCTCAGGCAGCCGCTCGAGCGGAAAGAAGGCGGCCTCGCGCGCCTCGAGCGGATGGGGCCTGAGCTCGCCGCCTTCGATCCTGCAATAGAACAGTTGCGAATAGATGTGGCGATGGACCGAACCGGCCTTGCGGCTGTCGATGATGGCCATCAGGCGCAGCGGGCGCACCACCAGCCCGGTCTCTTCCAGCGCCTCGCGGGCCGCGTTCTCCGCCGGCGACATCCCCACCTCGCAGAATCCGGTCGGGTACCACCAGCGGCCGTTCGGCCGCAGGATCATCAGCACCTCGTCGTGATCGTTGAACGCGATTACGCCGCAACCCACCGCCGCGGTGACATACCCGTCGTACCCTTCACGCACCTCCGCGCGCCATCGCTCGAGCATCATGGCGGCCTCGGCGGAGTCGGCGCCGTCAAGCGCGGCGCGCATAGCCGCGGCCTCGCGCAACAGCTCCTCGTAGCGCTCGGCGTCAAATCCGTGGGGATTGAATGCGAGTCCTGTCCGCGCGATCGCGGCAGTGCGCTCGACGAAATGAACGATCGCCGCCAGCAGGTTGTCCATGGATTCGATTATAAGCCATCGGAGGCATCGGCCAACGATTCGAATTTTGGTTCACCGCCGCGCGGCGCACACGAGCGCAGCCGAACGCGCGCGGAAGATTTCCGTTTCCGAAGACGATGCCTCGCCGGCCGAAATCGGTTGAACGAAACAGCCCGCGAGAACTACGCTGCAGCTTCAGGAAACAGCCCGCGCCGACCCTGGCGCTTGAGAAAGTACGGATAGATCTCGCCTACCAGATAGACCGAACCGGTGATCACGATCACCTCGTCCGCCGCGCTCTCGGCTATCACCTGCTCGACCGCGCGCTCTGGCTCGCGAATGACGCGCGCCGGAGCCCGCGCCGCGAACAGCGGCAGCAGCCGCTCGGGCTCGAGCGGACGCTTGGGCTGTGCGCGCGTTAAGGTCACCTCGCGCACCCGCGGCGCGAGCATTGCCGCCATCCGCGCCCACTGTTTATCCTCGAGGCAGCCGAAAATCAGACGCGGCCGGACCCGTGGTCCGAGTTCGACGGCGATCGTTTCGAGCAGTGCGCCGACGCTCAATTCGTTATGGGCGCAATCCAGAATGACCAAGGGTTTGCGCGATACCACGTCGAAGCGCCCCGGCCATTGTAAATCCTTGAGCCCCTTCCGGATCGCCCGCTCATCCACGCGCCAGCCCTGCGCCCGGAGAGCTTCCACTGCCGCCAGGGCGATCGCCGCGTTTTCATGCTGGAACGGCCCGGCGACTCCCAACTGCACACGCTTGAGCGCGAGGCCCGTTCCGAAAAAATCGAGCGCATGCGCCGGCGCCAGCGAGCGAAAAGAAAAATCCCGATCCATAAGGCTGATCGCGCTGCTGCGCTGCGAGGCGATGGACGTCAGCACGCCGCGCGCCTCGGCATCGCGCGCGCCAATCACCACCGGCACCCCGGGTTTGATGATGCCGCCCTTTTCAGCCGCGATCGCGGCAATCGTGTGACCGAGGCGATCCATGTGATCGAAGCCAATGGGCGTAATCACGCTGAGCAGGGGCGTCACCACATTGGTCGAATCGAGGCGGCCGCCCAGCCCGGTTTCGATTATCGCGAGATCGACGCCCGCCTCCGCGAAGTAGAGGAACATCAGGGCCACTGTGAATTCGAAGAAAGTCAGGGCGAGACCGGCGCGATCGTAAACCGCCCGCAGCCGTTCGATGTACTCGAGCATCAGATCCGCCGCCATCTCGGCGCCGTCGATCCGCGTGCGTTCCGTCAGGTGGACCAGGTGCGGTTTCGTGTACAGGCCGCAGCGCAATCCCGCGGCGCGCGCGATCGCGTCGAGCATCGCCGCGACCGAGCCTTTGCCCTTGGTACCCGCTATATGCACGGCGCGGAGCCGGCGATGCGGGTCGCCGATAAGCGCGAGCGCCTGGTCCATGCGCTCGAGCTTGTAGATCTCGCCTCGCCCCTCGAGCGAATACAGCCAGTCGAGGGTCTTGGATATCCGCGCCATCGCGTCTGAATTGTATCGCGCGGCAGCCTCGCGATCTAAGCCTGCCGTCAGGTCTGCGGCGTGCCGCCGCGGGACTCACATTGACGATGGTCTGGAACGCCGGCGCCTGCCATTCCCGGTCATCATCACCAGCAGCCGCGCCAGCGTGGCGCGCATCTGCGCACGCGGAACGATCGCGTCGAGCATTCCGTGCGCGAGCAGAAACTCGGCGCTCTGGAAGCCCTCGGGCAGCACCTGGTTGGTGGTCTGCTCGATGACTCGGCGGCCGGCGAACCCGATCAGCGCGCCGGGTTCGGCCAAATTCAAATCACCCAGCATCGCAAAGGACGCGGCGACGCCGCCGGTGGTCGGATCGCAGAGCACCGCCAAATAGGGCAGCCGGGCGTCGCGCAGGCGTCCGATAGCGCCCGCCACCTTCGCCATCTGCATCAACGACAGCACCCCTTCCTGCATCCGCGCGCCGCCCGACGCGCAGAACGCGACAACGCCGAGGCCGCGTGCAACGGCGTGATCGAACAGCCGGGCCAGTTTTTCGCCCACCACGGTGCCCATGCTGCCGCCCATGAACGCGAAGTCCATTATGGCAAGCGCGGCCGGATGGCCCTCGATTTTTCCCACGCCGGTCAACACCGCGTCATTGCGGCCTGACGCACGGCGCGCCTGATCCAGCCGCTGGGGATAAGGTTTCGAGTCGTTGAACTCGAGCGGATCGCCGGCAGCGAGGTCGGCAAACAGTTCGCGCCAGGTCCCGCGATCGAGCGTGATCGTCAGGCGCTGTTCGACCGTCACGCGATGGTGATAGCCGCACTTGGGACAAACGTTGAGATTGCGCTCGACTTCCTTGCGGAAGACGATTTCGCGGCATCCGGGACATTTCACCCAGATGTTATCGTCCGCCGCGTTGTTCGACGCCTGCGACGCTGCGAGCAATTCGCGCCCCTGCTCCCCCATCTCTCAACCTCCGTTCGCGGCCTGGTCAACGCAGCGCGCCGCGCGCATCGCATCCTTCATCGCGCCCACTGCGCCGCCGACAGCCTCGAGCAGGCGTGGTCCCGCACCTTCGCGTTCGATGATGAGCGACAGTGCGCTGCCCACCGCAACGCCGTCGGCGTAGCGGGCAACCTCCGCCGCCTGCGCGGGAGTCGAAATGCCAAATCCCACGGCTATCGGGAGGGTGGTCACGGCACGGAGCGCCGCTATGCGTCCCTCGAGACCCGTGGCAAGGGCGGAACGGGCGCCGGTGACGCCGGTGACCGCGACGTAATAGAGAAATCCGCTGCCTGTGCGAGCGATTCTGCGAGCGCGCTCGATCGGGGTCGTCGGCGCGAGCAAATGAATTAGATCGAGCCCGTCAGCTCGCGCCGGACACGCCAGCTCCTCGGCTTCCTCGGGCGGCAGATCGACCACAAGCATGCCGTCGACGCCGGCGCGCGCCGCATCCGCGCTGAAGCGCTCGCATCCATAGTGCAGAATCGGATTGAAGTAGCCGAAGAGCACGATCGGAATCGCAGTCTCACGGCGAAGTTCGCCCACCATCGCAAGTATCGCCGGCAGCGAAGCGCCCGAGGCGAGGCCGCGCGCGAGCGCGCGCTGGTTCGCGGGCCCGTCGGCCGCAGGATCTGAAAACGGCACTCCCAGCTCGATCAGGTCGGCGCCGCGCGCCGCCAGCTCGAGCACCAACGCCCGCGTCGACCCAAGGTTCGGATCGCCGGCGACGATAAACGGAATCAGCGCCGCCTCTCCACGCGACCGCAGTGCTTCGAATTTCGCCCGGATGCGGCCCGTCATTTTCATTTCTGCCGCGGGATCGCTCACAACGTCACTCCCAGGGCGCGCGCGACCGTTTGCATGTCCTTGTCGCCGCGCCCGGACAAGTTCACGATTATCACCCGGTCTTTGGCCATCGATGGCGCAAGCCGCGCGGCATACGCGACCGCGTGCGCGCTCTCCAGCGCCGGGATAATGCCCTCGGCCTCGGAGAGCAGGCGCAGACCGTCGAGCGCCTCGCTATCGGTGACCGCGGCGTACTCGGCGCGTCCGCTGTGCTTGAGCCAGGCCAACTCCGGGCCGACGCCCGGATAATCCAGGCCGGCGGCAATCGAGTGAGTCTCGCGAATCTGGCCGAGTTCGTCCTGCAGCAGGTAGGTGCGGTTTCCGTGGAGCACGCCGACGCTGCCGGCCGATATTGTGGCCGCATGCGCGGAGCCGTTGAGCCCCAACCCGCCGGCCTCAACGCCGTACATGCGCACGCCGCGGTCGTTTATGAACGGATGGAAAAGCCCAATCGCATTGGATCCGCCATTGACGCAGGCAATCAGGACGTCGGGCAAGCGGCCTTCGAGCTTGACGATCTGACGGCGCGCCTCGCGCCCGATGACCGATTGAAAGTCGCGCACGATCATCGGGTACGGATGCGGTCCGGCGGCGGTTCCGATCAGGTAATAGGTGTTGGCGACCGTGGCAATCCAGTCGCGCAACGCTTCGTTGAGCGCGTCCTTCAGACCGCGGCTGCCGGAATCGACCGCAGTGACTTTTGCGCCGAGGAGCTTCATGCGAAATACGTTGAGCGACTGGCGCTCGACATCGGTGCGACCCATGAAAACTTCGCATTCGCGCCGCAACAGCGCCGCCATCGTCGCGGTCGCGACGCCATGCTGGCCCGCCCCGGTCTCGGCGGTGATTCGCGTCTTGCCCATCCGCATCGCGAGCAGCGCCTGTCCCAGCGTGTTGTTCACCTTGTGCGCGCCCGTGTGACAGAGGTCCTCGCGTTTGAGATAGATCCTGGCGCCGCCGAGTTTCGCGCTCAGGTTGGCGGCAGAATAAAGCGGCGTCGGACGGCCGACGTAATCGCGCGCGTAGCGCTCGAGTTCGCGCCGAAATGCCGGGTCGCGGCGCGCCGCACGATACGCGCGCTCGAGCTCGAGCAGCGCCGGCATCAGGGTCTCCGCGACGTAGCGGCCGCCGAACTCGCCGAAGTGACCGCGTTTATCGGGATAACTTTGCATCAATTCGGATCCCTCACCGATCCTTCGACCGCGGATCTGGCGCTCGCGATGAAGCTGCGCAGCAGGCTGCGGTCTTTGATGCCTGGCGCGGCCTCGACCCCGCTCGCGACATCCAGCGCGTATGGCTTGAGCGCCGCGGCCTGAGCCGCGTTCCCAGGCGTCAGTCCGCCTGAGACGAAAATGCGGCTCAAATCCAAGGCGCGCAACGCTGCGAGCGAACGCGCCTGACCGGTGCCTCCGAAAAGCCGCGGATGAAACGTGTCGATGAGGACAAAATCAGCGCGGATTTTGGCTACATCGATCGCCTCGACCGCAGCATCGGCAGGCAATCGAACCGCGCGGATCACCGGCACGGGCCATCCGGTAAGCGCGGCGTCGTCTTCGTCACCATGGAACTGAAGCAGGTCGAGCTCGAGCGCGGTCAGGCGCTCTTCAACGTGTGCGCGCGCAGCATTGACGAACACGCCGACCAGCAGCGCTCGTCCCCTGATTGCGCGAGCGATCCGGTGGGCGGCATCCAGCGCGACGCATCGCGGACTCGGCGGGTAAAAATTTAGGCCCACGAAATCCGCGCCGAACGCGGCCGCGCACTCGGCGTCCTCGGGCCGGGTCACGCCGCAGACCTTTATCTTCACCGTCACGACCCGCTCTCCGCGTCGGCCAGGGCCGCGCGCAGCGATCGGAGTTTGCCGCGTGGATTCCCGCCGCGCAGCAGACTCTCTCCGATGAGGAAGGCGCGCGCGCCGGCCCGGTCCAGGCGGCGAATGTCATCGGGCGTCTCGATGCCGCTCTCGGCGACAATCAGAGCATTTCCGCGATAGCCCTCGAGCAGGCGCTCAGTAGTTGCGATATCGGTTGCGAAAGTGTGGAGGTCGCGGTTATTGATGCCGATGATCTCCGCTCCGACCTCGATTGCCGTGCGCATTTCGGCCTCGTTATGAACTTCAACCAACGCTTGAAGACCCGTCTCGCGCGCGCATCCCGTGAGAAGCGCCAGGTCTTCCTTCGCCAGCATCGCGGCAATCAACAGGATACAGTCGGCGCCCGCCGCGCGCGCCTGGTAAACCTGGTAGCGATCGAAGAAAAAATCCTTGCGCAGCAACGGCAGATCGACCGCTGACCGCACCGCCTCCAGGTCTTGAAGTGAACCTTTAAAATGACGATCGGTGAGCACCGATATAGCCGCCGCGCCCGAATCGGCATAATCGCGCGCCACTGTCACCGGGTCGAGGCCGGCCAGAATATCGCCCTTGCTCGGCGAAGCGCGCTTGATCTCCGCCACAATGGCTGGTCGGCGGCGGCGCAACTCAGCCGCGAAGTCGCGGGGCGCCGGCGCGCGCCGAGCGGCGTCGCGAACCGCTTCAAACGTGACCGAGGCTCGCTCTGCCTCAACCTCTCCGCGCTTGGCCGCAAAGATCCGTTCCAGGATCGAGGCGGTGCCGGAAATTGAAGCGGAACTTGAACTCACGGTATTTCTCCATGGCTCGCCAGCCGCATCCGCTCAATCACCTTTAGCGCGGCGCCCGCGCGAAGAACCTCGCGCGCAACAGCTGCGCCCTCTTTGAGCGAGGCGGCGCGGCCTCCCACGTAGAGCGCCGCTGCGGCATTCAGCGCGAGCACATCTTGCGCCGGTCCGTCCGCGCCCGCAAGCGTGCGTCGCAGAACCTCGCTCGCGTGGGCGGGATCGCTTACCGCCAACTCTTCGGTTCTAGCCGGTGCGAACCCAAGGTCGTGCGGCCGCACTTCGAACTCGGTGATGGCGCCGCTCCGCACTTCGGCGACACGCGTCGGCGCGGCGAGCGATATCTCATCCAGTCCGTCCTCGCCATGCACCACCATCGCATGCACGACGCCGAGCGCCGAGAGCGCTTCAGCCATGAGGCGAACCAGCCGCGGCTCGGCAACGCCCAGCAGTTGACGCCGGGGACGGGCCGGATTGCTGAGCGGCGCGATCAAATTGAACACACTGCGCACGCCGAGCGCGCGCCGCAATCCGGCCAGCCGGGCAAGCACCGGATGATACGCCGGGGCAAAGATGAAGCAGCATCCAGCCGCGCGCAGGCAGCGTCGCACTCCTTCGGGATCGAGCTCGATTTTGATCCCGAAATGCTCGAGCACGTCGGCCGCGCCGACGCGTCCACTGACCGCGCGATTGCCGTGCTTGGCGACCGGCACGCCCGCGGCCGCGGCCACGAATGCCGCGCCAGTGGAGATGTTGAACGTGCCCGCGCCGTCGCCCCCGGTCCCGGCCGTGTCGAGCACGTTGCCCTCATCGAGGTCGAGCGCGCGAGCGCGAGCGCGCATCGCTCGCGCTCCGCCGGTCAGCTCGGCGGCCGACTCGCCCTTGAGCTTGAGTGCGACGAGAAAACCCGCAACCAGAGCGTCCGGCGGTTCACCGTCGAGTATCTCGCCCATCACGCGCTCGGCGCCGGCGGCGTCAAGCGAGCGGCCGGCGAGCACGGCATCGAACGCTTCGCGCAATCTTTTCACGCCGCAACCATCCGCAGGAAATTAGCGAGCAGCCGCTTGCCCTCGGGCGTGCCGATGGATTCCGGATGGAACTGGATGCCTTCGACTGGAAGCGTACGATGCCGCAGCCCCATTACCTCGCCCTCGGCCGTGCGCGCGCTCACCTCCAGGCACGACGGGATCGAATCTGCGGCAACGAGCAACGAGTGGTAGCGCATCGCGTCGAACGGGTTGGGCAGCCCGGCAAAGATTCCGCGACCATCGTGCAGGATAGGCGACGTCTTGCCGTGCATCAGGCGCCCGGCGCGCACCACCCTGCCGCCGAAGGCCTCGCCGATACACTGATGACCGAGACACACGCCGAGCATCGGCACTTCGCCGGCCATCTCGCGCAGCATAGGAACCGAAATCCCAGCCTCCTTCGGAGTACACGGGCCGGGCGAGATGACGATCGCCCCAGGGGCCAGGGCCCGCGCGCCGGCGACGTCGATCGCGTCGTTGCGGCGAACCTCGAGTTCGGCGCCGAGTTCGCCCAGGTATTGCACGAGGTTGTAGGTGAACGAATCGTAGTTATCGATCATCAGAATGCGCGTCACGATCATTTGCTCCCGGCCGCAAGTTCAAACGAACGCGCTGCGCTCAGTGCGCGTACCATCGCCCGCGCCTTGTTGACCGATTCCTCGTACTCGGCGGCCGGATCCGAGTCCGCTACGACGCCGCCTCCGGCCTGGATGTACACGCGCCCGTTTTTCACCAGAATCGTGCGCAGTGCGATCGCGGTATCGGTGTTGCCGGTGTAGCTGAAGTAGCCGACGGCACCGGCGTACACGCCGCGGCGCGTCGGCTCGAGTTCGTCGATGATTTCCATCGCGCGGATTTTCGGCGCGCCTGAAACCGTCCCCTGCGGAAAGGTGGCGCGAAACGCATCGTAGGCGTCGCAACCTTCACGCAGCCGCCCGCGCACGTTCGAGACGATGTGCATCACGTGCGAATAGCGCTCGACCGTCATCAGCTCGGTCACTTCGACCGAGCCGATCTCGGCCACCCGCCCGACGTCGTTGCGTCCCAGATCGACCAGCATCACGTGCTCGGCACGTTCCTTTGGATCCGACAACAACTCGCGCTCGAGCGCGCGATCCTCAGCTTCGGTCGCGCCGCGTCGCCGCGTGCCGGCAATCGGCCTGAGCGTAATCTCGCGCCCCTCCACCCGCACCATGACTTCGGGCGATGCGCCGACCAGCGTATGGTCATCCAGCCGCAAGTAGAACATGTAGGGCGAGGGGTTGATGGCGCGCAGGCTGCGATACAGATTGAATGCGTGACTCGTCAGCGGCGCCTGGAAGCGCTGCGAAGGCACCACCTGGATAACGTCGCCGGCCGCGATATATTCCTTCGCCGCCTCGACCATCGCCATGTAGCCCTCTCGTGTCTGGTTGGAGACGAGGTTCACGGCATCGCCGTTCAAATGCGCGGCGTTCCCGAGACGCGGCACCTGCACCGGCGCATCCAGGCGTGCGATGAGTTCGTCGATCTTTGCAGTGGCGGCTCGGTAGGCGGAACGCGCGGATGAATGGTCTTCGAGCGAAACGTTCGCCACGATTTTGAGCGTCTGGCGCACGTTGTCGAAAATCAGCACCGCCTCGGTCAGCATCAGGTAAAGATCGGGGGTGCCGAGTTCGTCGTGGGCACGAGCGGGCAGACGCTCGAAATGACGCACTATGTCATAGGCCAGGAAGCCGACCGCGCCGCCGGAAAAGCGCGGCAACTCGGGCGACTGATGTGCGCGGAAGCGCCGCATCTCATCGCGCAGCCCGTCGAGCGGGTTCCTGACCGAGCGGACTTCGACGCTGCGCCCGGGGCGGGTGAGGTCCAGACGACTTCCGCGCCCGCGCATCACCATGGCGGGCTCCGAGCCAAGGAAGGTATAGCGCCCCCACTTTTCGCCCCCCTGCACGCTCTCGAGCAGGAAGGCATGGTCGCCGCGCGCGACCTTCAGAAAGGCGCTCACGGGTGTCTCCAGATCGGCCGCAATCTCGCGCCATACGGAAATCAGGTTGTAACCCTGCGTGGCAAGGGCCTCGAATTCGCGCTCGCTTGGCCTGAACATCGCTCTCCCCTGGTCGGCTTCACCTGCCCGCAAAAAATGGACACGCGCAAAAAACGAAAGGGCCGCGGACTTCTCGCCTGCGGCCCTTCGACAACTCGCTCGATCGTATGCTTACGATCCCGGAGCGCAGGCGAACGCGCAGGCGTGCCACCACCGGCGCGATCCAACCATGAGCTTCAGGATCTTGATTTCCATGACCATCAACAGTTAGCCAGTCGCTTCAAACAATGTCAACCGGTCGGTTGGCGCCGTTGGCTCGCGCCATATTCAGTCATCCCCTGCTATCCTCGACGCGTCTTCAGTCCGACGGCGCCGCATCCGCGCCACTGTCGTCGGAACCCGAATCTGAGTCCGAGGATGCCGAGTCGCTCGACTCGCCCGCTGCACTTGAGGCGGCGGCACCGGTCGCGCCAGCACGATTTACGTAGCGCGCGGTGTAGGCGGCACGCAATTGAGCTTGGGCCGCCCGTGCATCTTCCGACGTCGGATAGGGGCCGACCTGCACGCGATACCACGTCTGCCCGTTAATCTGGGTCGGCACGATGTGAGAGGTATAGCCGAGCGCCAACAACCGCGACGACATCCTGTATGCCGCCTGGCGGTCCATCGCGGCGTCTATCACGATGTTGTAGCCGTGATGCGCGCCCACGCCGGGCGGCGGTCTGGTCGCTGGCGTTTCTTCACCGCTGCCCGCCTCGTCGGATTCTGACGTGTCGGCGCTGGATTCACCCTCGGCCGATGGCGCGAGATGCGGCCGCGACGCGCTTGCGAGCGCCGGCCGAGCTGTCGGCTTGCGCTGAACCGATGCGACCTGTCGCGGCGGCTGCGCAGGATTCGCCGGCTGCGAAACGGCCGCCGTTTGCGGCGGCGGTTTGGGAGCTGCCGGTGCCGGTCCGGCCGCAGAAGGCATCGAAGCTTGTGCAGGAACGGCAGGAACAGGCTGCGGCGCGGCCGCGGAAGGCGCTCCCGCCGGCATCGGATAGACGCTGGCGAGCTGGGTCTGACTCTGCTCAGTCTCGGCCATCTCGCGCCCGGAAATCATTCCAAGAAAAAAGACCGCCGCCGAGAGTCCGAGCAAGCCGACCAAAATCACGAATCCGCCGCCCGGTCCGATTTCAAAGCGCATGCGTTCTGCTCACATAAGATTGTTTAATTGCCAACAGGAACAAATCGGGCAACCGCATTGCCCGCGGACCGCCTCCCTACATCCGATCGGGAGCGCCAACTCCCAAAAGCTCGAGCCCGCTCGCGACGCCCTCCATCAGCCGTCGCGCCAGAAACAGGCGCGCCATGCTCAGTCCGCGTTGCTCACTGATTATACGATTCGACGGCTTATTGTAGTAGCGGTGAAAATCGCCTGCCAATTCGAGCAGATAGAAGGGTATACGATGGGGCTCGAGAGCCTCAACCGCGCCGCGCACAATCTCGGGCAGCCAGAGCAGCTTGCGCGCCAGCGCGAGTTCCTCTTCGGAGAGCGGCGCCAGATCGGTGGCGGAAGGGTCGGCCGGCAGACCGATACCCTTCTTCTCCGCCTCACGAAAAACACTGGCGAGTCGCGCATGCGCGTACTGCACGTAAAACACGGGATTTTCCGGCGCCTGGCGCTTGGCCAGGTCGAGATCAAAGTCGAGATGGCTGTCGTGCTTGCGAAACAGAAAAAAGAACCGCACCACATCAGGGCCGACCTCGTCGATTAAATCGTCGAGCGTGATATAGGTCGCCTTGCGCGTTGACATCTTGACCTTCTCGCCGCCCCGGGTGAGGGTCACAAACTGGTAGATTATCGCGCGGATCCGCGCGACGTCGTAGCCGAGCGCCCTGATCGCCGCCATGACTCCCTGATGCTCGGCAATATGATCGGCGCCGAAGACGTCGATCACCAGGTCGAATCCGCGACCCAGCTTTTCGATGTGGTAGGCAATGTCGGGCGTCCGATAGGTTGGCTCGCGCGACGGTCCCGACCGCACCAGCACCAAGTCTTTCGGCAATCCCAGCGGCTCGCCCCTCAGCCACACCGCACCTTCATGTTCAGTTATCAGGCCGCGGGTGCGCAGCCCCTCGATGACCGAATCGACCTGGCCGCCGCGGATCAGGTCGAGCTCGTTGGTGAACACATCGAAGCGGATGTGCAGGCTGCGGCAGGTGTTCCGGATATCGGCGAATATCGCTTCTTCCGCCGCCGCCCGGAAAATCTCGAGCGCCTTGGATTCATCGCTCACGTCGGCCAACGTGTCGCCACGATGCGCGACCAGATCGCGCGCGATCTCGCGGATGTATTCGCCCTGGTAACCGTCTTCGGGCAGGCTCGCGGGACGGCCGAGCGCCTCAAGATAGCGCGCGCGCACCGACTCACCCAGCAGTTTCATCTGGCGCCCGCCGTTGTTGAAATAGTACTCGCGGGTCACGGCAAAGCCGCTCGCCTCGTGCATCCGGGCGAGCGTGTCTCCCAGCACGGCATTGCGGCCGTGTCCGACCGTCAGCGGTCCGGTGGGATTGGCCGAGAGAAATTCGATCTGCACCTTGCGTCCGCCGCCTATCTGCGGACGCCAGAAGCGGTCGCCTTCGCGGGCGGCGCGGCGCAATTCGCCATGCCAGAAGGCAGGCGCCATACGGAAGTTGATGAATCCGGCGCCGGCTACATTCGCCTCCGCGACATCGCCCGGCAGTTCCAGATTGGCCCGAATGATCTCGGCGATCGCGCGCGGCGGCTTCTTTTCGCCCTTGGCGATGGTGAGCGCTACGTTGCTCGCCATGTCGCCGTGAGCGGGATCCTTGGGCGTTTCGGCGCTTATCGGGGCATTCGGCGCGGTCGCGAGTTGCCCGGATGCGCGCGCGCGTTCGATCGCCGCGCTGAGGATGGATACGATCAGATCTCTCATTCGAGGAGGCGTTACCGGAAGTCGCTGTAGAACAATTTGTCAGATACCGGAGGCAAGTTGTAGGGGGTGCGCGACGCGCCGCCTGCCCTCGACCTGGCCTCGCATTTCCGTGCTAAAAAGGCCTCGAACCGGCATCAAGGAAGATGGAGGTGCCCCGATGGTAAAGGTCGCCGTGATCGTCAAGCGCAAGGCGGGGATGGACCTGCGGGAGTTTCATCGATACTGGAAGGACGTGCATGGGCCGCTGGTGCGGAGCGTTCCGGAATTCATCCGTCACTTTCGCAAATACGTCCAGAGCCACGCCATCGACGCCGCCCTGTCGGATACGCCAGGCGAAGCCGGACCATACGACGGAATCGCGGAGCTGTGGGCGGACAGCCTGGACGAAGTGAAAAAGGCGTTCGCCGAGCCCCGCTACCTGGAAATCGTGCGGCCCGACGAGCACAAGTTCGTCGACCTTGCGAACTGCGTGTTCATGGTAACAGAGGAAGTGGCGATTAAATCCTGAAGCTTCAGCCGGCGCGGGTTTCAAGATGAGCAAGCAACCGATCGGAACATTCGAACACATCGGCATCGCGGTCAAAAGCATCGCCGAGGCCCGCAAATTCTATGAAGATGCGCTCGGTGCGACCTTCATGTACGAGTACGAGCGCCCGGGCTTTCGTTTCGCCGAGTTCGACTTCGGCGGCACCATCATCGAACTGTTGGAGCCGCTCAACGAAGATTCGTTCGTGCACAAGTTTATCGCCGCTCATGGCGAGGGCGTCCATCACATAACGCTCGCGATACCCGACGCCCGGCAGCGCATCGCCGAGCTGAAGGCGGCAGGGGTGCGCGTGGTGGATGAAAGGGAGCATTCGCCGACCTCGCACGAGGCCTTCATCTCGCCGCGTTCGTCGCATGGCGTGCTGATCCAGATCGGTTCGGGGTATCCGGCGCTGGCCGCCGACCCGGAATGGGAAAAGCTGGTGCCCGGCCTGCGCCTGAAGAAAAAGTAGTCCGCCAATGCGACCCTGGAAGCTTCCGCCGCCGATCAAGGTTTATGAAGCGATGGGCGCGATCGGCGACGGGCGCGTGCGCGCGCTCGATGACGATGCGGCTCGATCGGCGTGGGAGGTGGTTTCCTCCGACGGCTCGAAGAGCTACAGCGTCGAGCTCTCGACGGACGGGCGCGAGGTCAGCTCGAACGACAACGCCTCTTACTGGCAGGGCTATCTCGGATATCCGGCGATCGCGGTACTGATCGCTCGCGGAACGCTGCGCGCCACGCCCATCGCGACGCATCTGCTAGCGGGGATTCCGTGGAAAGTGATTAATCGACGCCATAGAAACGCGTACGAACGGAGCGCGGCCGAAGTCGCGCGAATCGTCCGCGAGCGCGGCGGCGACCCGGACGCGATTGCCGCCGAAGCCGCCGCGATAATCGACACCCTGGCGGCCCTGGGCCTCCAACGCGGCGCGCGCCCTCGCCCGCCTGCTGCGGCAACGAGCCCGGTCAGTCGATCCGCAGTCGATCGGCGAGACGGCTGAAGCGGCGACGCTCATCGACATTGCGCACGGCCTGCATCAGCGCACTGCGCGTACCGACCAGCACACAGACCCGCTCAGCGCGTGTGATCGCGGTGTAGAGCAGGTTGCGCCGCAGCATCAGGTAATGGCTCGGATGCAGCGGAATCACTACCGCAGGATACTGGCTGCCCTGGCTCTTATGGACCGAAATCGCATAAGCCAGCGCGAGTTCATCCAGTTCGGCCAGATCGTACTCGGCGTGGGTATCTTCGAAGGCGACTCCGACCCGGCCGCGTTCGGAGTCGACCGCTATCACGCGGCCAATCTCGCCGTTGAAAATCAGCTTGTCGTAATTGTTGCGCAGCTGGATCACGCGGTCGCCGACCCGCAAGGCGCGATCGCCCGCACGAATTTCGCGCCCGGCCGGATTGAGCAGTGCCTGCAATTCATGGTTGAGCGCATGCGCTCCAAGCGGCCCGCGATTCATCGGCGCAAGCACCTGGATTTCCCGCGGATCGCGCAGCTCGAACCGGTCGCCCAGGAGCCGACGCTGCACGAGCTGCTTTATCGTCGCGACGATATCTTCGGGCGCGCTGCGCTCGAAGAAAAAGAAATCGCCGGCCGGATCGTTCGCGGTTTCGGGCATCTCGCCGCGGTTGAGACGATGGGCATTGGGTACGATGAGACTGGTGCGCGCCTGCCGATAGATACGCCTGAGCTCGACCACCGGCACGAGGCCCGACGCGATCACGTCCTTGAGCACGCTGCCGGGTCCGACCGAGGGCAGCTGATCGCGATCCCCGACCAGCAGCAGGGAACAATCCGCGGGGAGCGCCGCGAGCAGGCTCGCCGCAAGCTCGAGGTCCATCATTGACGCTTCGTCGATCACCAGCCACGAGGTGCGCAAAGGAAAGGCCGCGTCGCGCACGAAGCCGCCCGACTCGGGCGAATATTCGAGCAGTCGATGGATGGTCTTGGCCTCGCGTCCGCAGGCCTCGGCCAGGCGGCGCGCGGCGCGCCCGGTGGGCGCAGCCATCGTGGCCCTGACTCCGACACTCGAAAGCGCCGCCAGCAGCGAGCGCAAAAGGGTGGTTTTGCCGGTTCCCGGCCCGCCCGTGATTACCGTGACCTTGCTTTTGAGCGCGCACTCCAGAGCCGCGCGCTGCTCGGCCGAAAGATCGACACTGCCCGCCCCCGCCGCCGCCTCCATCGCGCGTTCGATGACTGTCCGGCCCATCGGCCGGCCCCGCGTTAGCTGCTGGATGCGCGCTGCCACGGCGGTCTCCGCCTCGTACAGACGGCGCAGGTAGATAGCGCGATTCCCGTCGTCGCCGAGCCCCTCGGCCGACAACTCGCCGCTTGCGGCCAATTCCTCGACGGCGGGCGCGGCGAGTTGCGGGTCCATTTCGAGTTCAGATGCAAACTGATGCTCGAGATAGCCGAACGGCGCGAAGACGTGCCCCTCGTCGGCCATCCGTTCGAGCAAATAGACAATCGCGGCTCGCGCACGCTCGATAGAATTCCTGGGGATGCCGAGCTTCTCGGCCACGGTATCGGCGGTGCGAAAGCCGATGCCCGCGATGGTGCGCGCGAGCACGTAAGGATCGCGGCGTACTACCTCGAGCGATTCGCGGCCATAGAGTTTGTGGATTCGACGCGCATGGCCGGCAGCGATTCCGTTGCCGCGCAGAAACACGGTCAGCTCGCGCAGCCCTGACGAGTCCCGCCATGCGGCGGCGATACGCGCCGCCACCACAGCGCCCAGGCCACGAACCTCGCGCAGCCGATGGGGCGCCTCGTCGAGCACGCTCGGCAGGGTCTCGCCAAACTTCTCGGCAATGCGCCGCGCCAGCGCAGTACCCACTCCCTTGATCTCGCTCGCCAGATACCGCTCGAGCGCGGCGACTGACGCGGGACGGATGGTTTCGAAATCCTCGACCCGGAATTGTTCGCCGTATTTCGGATGACGCTCGAAACGGCCGCGCAGACGCAGGCCTGCTCCGACGTCGAGGCCCGCCAGGTTGCCCACGACCGTAATACGCGGACGCGCGACTTCATCGCTGCGTTCGAGCACCGCGACCGCATAGCCGCTCTGCTCGTTGACGTATAGCAGCTGGTCGAGGGTTCCTTCTATATTGATTTCCGTACGCTCGACGGATTCAGCCACTGACCGCACCCGATTGTGAGCGCAACATGCCGCTGCGCCTCTGGCAGGCAAGCATTACTCCGCGATCGCCGGCCGCGTCCAGCCGGGCAGTTTCGCAACAGTCAAGAGTTCTCCGAAATCGCATCGATGATGTACGCGATCTGCGAATCCGATCGTCTCGAAGATTACGTAAGACGTAAAGTTACGAGGTCAAGACGCCCGAGTTCAGTCGATGCGGACGAGGGCAGGCGCGATAATGCGCGAGGTCGATGGGCGGTAACGGTTCAACGCGGCGATCGTAAGGAATCATCGGGCAGGCGTGAATCGAGCGCGATCGTTTTCGTTTTGCGTGTGATTCGCGCTTCGCAAAAATCGCATGCATCCCGGTGCATGCGCAGTAGTGCACGCCGCGCCGAATTTGGCCGGTAATTCAAGTCTTTTTTTCCTGCCTTCATTTCCGTCCGCGATGGCACGATCGGTGCTCCATGCTGTGCTCAGTCATTCGCGGAGAACACACGGACTTGGAACTCGGAACATTAGTTCAGATGGCTACTTTGGGTTTGATTCTGTTCGGAGCGGCCGTAGTGCTGTTCGGATCGACGGTCAATCCACGGCAGGCCGACCCGATGGGCATCTTCGGACTGCCAACGGTGTGCGCGATCGCATGCCGTCCGATGAAGGCGAGAAAGCGAACCACGGGTTCGATCTCGATAGCGCCGCACAAGGCGGAACGGGACGCGGCGTAGAGGCGCGGCGCAGTCACCGATGCGCCGATTGCGGGGATAGACAACAGGGAGGCGACTAAAATGATCAACTCAGTACCAGTGCTTCTGCTCGGCATCGTGATCATGACGATGATCGGCTCAGTGCTCGGCTATCTGCTCGAGCCCGGACGTTTCGTGAAGCGCGAGGCCTCCGCAGTCGAGGCGAATTCGGCCGGGGCGACCACCGAGGCTCAGCCGCCGCGTCTGGCCGCATAACTCAACCATCCAGGGTCGTCGGCTTTTCCGGCGATCGCGAGTCTCACCAGGCGGTTCATAACAGCGCCGGCACCGGTGGAGCGGTTCATAGCCGCTCGCCCGTGTCGGCGCTGATCTCTTCGGGCGGCCGCACCGCGCGGAAGAAGAAATAATAGAGCACTGCATTGACGGCCTGCAGCGCGGCGGCAATCTCTAGGGGCAATTCCAACGCGGCGTGTTGCATCAGATAGCCGGCGATGTACGGGCTGATGGACGAGCCGGCTTGCGCGGGAGCGCTGGTCATGCCGGCCGCACTGGAACGTTCACGCCCCGGGATTACGCCCATCAGGAAAGACTGCCGCACCGGAATCGACAGCGTGTTGAAGATCATCCGCAGGCCGTAAAAGAGCCCCGCCAGCCAGAACCGCGGCATCACGACCATCACGCCGAGCAAAACGGCAGCCACCGCCCGGCAGACGACTACCGCGTTGACCGATCCGAAACGCGAGGCCATCCGTCCCGCCAGGAGATAAGGCGCGGCGGCCAACAGGTTGAGCGCAAAATACAGCTTGCCAATCTCGGCGGCGTCGACGCCGTAGCGCCGATAAAACCAGTACACGAGCAGCGGTCCCAGCATGCCGATCGACAGCCCGTTGGTGAGCGCCGTGACCATGAAGCGCCATACCAGCCGCCATGATTCTCGCGAAAGACCGAGCCGCAATTCTCCGGTTTTCATTCGGCCGCGGCGGCGCACAGACGGGTCGCGCCTCGCGCGCAGGACCGGCGGCGCCGTATGATGAACCTCGCGCACCGGCAGCACCACCACCACCATTGCAACTCCGAGTACCGCGGTAAGGATGAAGAGCGCGCGATAGCCGTCGACAATCGGCAGGCCCAACCCGACCTGCATGAGCCGCGGCGCCCACGCGAGCAGCGACCCCACGGCGCCGCCCAGCACAGCCACGAAGGACAACGCTCCGAAGACGGTCGTGCGCTGCAGGTCGGAAACCTGCTCGGCAATCAGCGGCTGCTCGGCCGGATAGTAGGGACCGAATGCGCCGGCGCTGCCCGCCCCGCCGCCGCGGCCGATGGTTCCCGCCGCTGCGGCCGCGGTGAGCGCGACAAAGCCCGTCGCGTATGCGAACACGGCACCGCCCACCGCCGTCAGCAGCGAGATCGCGATCAGCATCGCCTTGCGGCCGAAGCGGTCGGACATGACGCCGGTGAACGCCGCCATCACCGCGCTTGCCACCGCGACGATCGCGAACATCACGCCGATATGCGTCGCGTCATAGCCGAGCTCGGCCAGGTAGAGCGGCGCGACGATCACGAGGTAGGCCTGCGTGGCGCTGCGCAGTGCGCGCCCGGCGAACAGGCATACCAGGTTTCGGTTAAGCCATCGCGGACGCCATAGGGACGATTCACGATCGAGCGTTTCTTCCTGAGCGGCGGTTTGGAATTCGGTCTCGGACACCAGTATGGGCTCGGCAAGCGCGGTTGATTACTTAGAGTTCATTGTTCAGGCGTGCCTGGCAAGCGGGTTGGGAAATATCGTCTCTTGAAACCGGCAGGCGGAGTTTCCAATCGCCGCGATTCGAACTTAGGATGACGGCGGATAGCCGATCATCGGCGTGCCGCAATCATGGACGCAAGCCGGAGATGACCATGCCATCAGCGCCGCATAATCCGCCGTTTCGCGCCGACCACGTCGGCAGCTTTCTGCGCCCGCCCCGTCTGCTGGGCGCGCGCGCCGATCGTGAGACCGGCAGGATCTCAGCCGAGGAGCTTCGCGCTATCGAGGATGAGGCGATTGCCGAGGTGGTGCGGTTCCAGGAAAGCCTCGGGCTGCAATCGATCACCGACGGCGAGTATCGGAGAGCGGTTTTCTACACCGCCTTCTATGCCGGACTGGGCGAGATATCCGCGGTCTACGACACGTCGGGTCAGGAATGGTCGTTTGTCGATCGCCAGGGTCATCGTCTGCCGCTGATCATACCTACGGTCACTTCGCGCCTGCGCTGGACTGCGCCGATTCACGCCGGCGATTTCGCTTTTGTGCGCTCACTAACCTCGCGCGTGCCCAAGATCACGATTCCGTCACCGACGATTCTGCACCTGCGCTCCGGACGCGAGCACATCAGCCGCGAAGCCTATCCCGACCTCGACCTCTTCTGGGAGGACATCGTCGATGCGTTCCGCAAAGAGCTGACCGCGCTGCATCAGGCCGGATGCGCCTACGTGCAGATCGATGAAACGACGCTCGCCTCGCTCAGCGATACTTCAAGCTGGAAATATCTGGCAGCTCGCGGCGACGACGGGCGTCGGCTCCTGCTCGAGACCTATCCGGAAATCATGAACGCCTCCTTTGCCGGGCGTCCGCCCGGCCTGCATCTCGCGATGCATATCTGCCGCGGCAACAACCAGAGCCATTGGAGCGCGGAGGGCGGCTACGACCTGGTGGCGGACACGCTGTTCAACCGGATCAACGTCGATTCATATTTCCTGGAGTACGACACGCCGCGGGCCGGAAGCTTCGAACCGCTGCGCCTGGTACCCAAAAACAAGACCGTGGTACTCGGGCTGGTCAGCTCCAAGTTCCCGGAACTCGAGCCGAAAGAGCAGCTCAAGATGCGCATCGATGAGGCTTCGAAGTACATCGATCTCGACCAATTGGCGATCAGCCCGCAATGCGGTTTTGCCAGCACGGCGCCGGGAAATCGAGTGACGGTCGAGGACGAGGCGGCGAAAATCCGCCTGTGCGTCGACGTCGCGCGCGAGGTGTGGGGATAGTCGCCCTGCCCGACATCCGCGCTATGCCTGGGGCGAACGGCTCTGCTAAGGTACGGACGAAGCGTGAATGTCGCGACTCTGAAGCGAGTGGCTTAACTGCAGCAACGGCAATGAGGGGACGACAATGATCCGACCCGACCGCATCGGACACATCGTGCTCAAGGTACGCAGCCTGGAGCGCTCGCGTCCGTTTTATACCCAGCTGCTGGGTCTCGAGGTGATGAAGGAGTTGCCCGAGGTAAAGATGCTGTTCCTGGCGAGCAACCGGCGCGACCACCATGAGATCGCTCTGGCCGAGGTCGGAGAGCACGCCGGCCAACCCGGCGCGCACGACGTCGGGCTCGCCCATTTCGCCTTCCGCCTGAGGAGTTTGGAGGATCTGCGCGACGCCTATCGCGAGCTGAAGGAACATAATGTGCCGATCAGCTTCACCGTGAATCATGGCGTCACCCGGAGCATCTATTTTCTCGATCCCGACGGCAATCAGCTCGAAGTTTACGCGGACAACTCGCCCGAGGAGATCGCGAGCATGAGCAACCCGTACTTCGGCCTGGACAAGCTCGAGTTTGCGCCTGACGCACCGAGCATGCGCGAGGCGTTCGAACCGATGCTCGCCCGCGCCGGCAAGCCCAACTAGCCCAACCGAACCGTCCGGCGCGGCGATGGGCATTCGCGACGGCAGCGAGTTCGTCGAAAGTCTTCGCGACGGCCGAACGGTATACGTCGCCGGCGAGCGCGTGGCCGATGTGACCGCGTATGCGCCGTTTAGCGGCATTGTCGCGACGCTCGCCTCGCTCTACGACCTGCAGCACGCGCATCCGGAGGAACTGACCTTTCGCTCGCCCACGAGCGGCGACCGGGTAGCGGCTAGCTTTCTGATGGCCGAAACGGTCGAACAGGTGCAGTTTCGTATTCGCGCGGAGCAAACGCGCGCCGACTTCACCTATGGCCTGATGGGCCGGATGCCGGATTTCTGCAACGCCCTCATCGCTGACCTGGCCAGCGGCGTCGCCGACCTGGGCGTGCGCGATCCGCGCTTTGCGGAAAACATGCGCCGCTATTACGAGGAGTGCCGCGAGCGGGACTGGTGTCTCACCCATACGCTGGTCGATCCGCAGGTCGATCGCTCGCGCGGACCCGCTGAGCAGTCGGACCCCTACCTGGCGCTGCGGACGGTGCGTGAAACCGACGCGGGCGTGGTGGTGCGCGGAGCCAAGATGCTCTCGACGCTGGCGCCGTTCGCCAATGAGCTGTGGGTGGGCCCGTTCTACCCGCGGCGCGAAGGCGAAGAGGATTACACGCTCTGCTTCGCCCTTCCATGCAACACGCCGGGACTCAAATTCGTCTGTCGTGAGCCGTACGACTGCGGACGCGGCGATTTCGATCGTCCTTTGACGTCGCGCTACGACGAAGAGGATGCGCTCGCGGTGTTCGACGACGTAACCGTGCCGTGGGAGCGGATGTTCATCTACCGCGATATCGCGATCTTCAACAGCATCCTGGTGCGCCGGCCCGGATACGCCCAGCTCCAGGCCTGCATCCGCGGCCTGGCCAAGCTGAAGCTGCTGGCGGGGCTCGCCTGTCAGATCGCGGAGACGATCGGGCGCACCGACGCGGTTCACGTGCAGGCGCAATTGGGCGAGCTGATCGCAAACGTCGAACTGGTCGGCGGCCTGGTGCGGGCGGCGGCCGAGGAGGTCGCGGCGGCAAGGCGCGCAAAACTCGCGCATCGCTCGGTCGCGGCCAATTTGTGGGTGCTGATCCCGCAATGCCAGGTGCGCGCGATCCAGGTTATCCGCGAGCTGAGCGGCAGCGGACTCATCATGACCCCGAGCGAGAAGGATTTCGCCAATCCCGAGATCGCCGCCTATCTCGAAAAGTACCTACGCGGCAAAGATACCGCGGCGCGCGATCGCGTGCGGCTGTTCAAGCTCGCGTGGGACATGATCGGCGAGCAATTCGGCAGCCGTCAGCTTCAGTACGAATGGTTCTACGCGGGCGATCCGTACTTCACGCGCCAGCGCTTCTATCGCTCGCCGATGGCGCGCGAGTACAAAGATATCGTGTCGCGGCTGTTGAAGGGTCGCGAATAAGCGCCCGCTTCACCTGCGCGCGAGCGCGGCCCGCGCGGCAGTAGCCCCCGCAATTCGTCCGAATACCGCGCCCGACATCAGCCCTGTGCCGCCCGGATAATTGAAGTAAAAGAGCCCGCCGACGAGTTCGCCCGCCGCGCTCAGGCCGCCGATCGGCTCGCCGTCCACATCGATCACGCGCGCCTGCTGATCGACGCGCAGCCCGCCAAACGTAAAGGTCACACCGCAGGTCACCGCATAGGCCTCGAACGGCGGCGTATCGATGGTGTTGGCCCAGTTGGTCTTGTCGATCGGCAGCCCGCGGGTGCGCCGCCCATCCTTGATATTCGGGTTGAACGCGACCCTTTGCTCGACCGCTTGGTTGTACGCACGCATCTCGTCGAGGAACGCCGCATGGTCCACGTCTTCGAGCTTGGCGGCGAGCGCCTCGAGCGTGTCGGCACTGACCTTGGTCACGCGCTTTATGCGGTATTCGTCGCGCAGAAGGTGGCTCACCTTGCGATCGAAAACCTGCCATGCGAACTGGCCCGGCTGCTCGAGGATCACGCGGCCGTATTTTGCGTACGTGTAGTTGCGGAAATCCGCGCCCTCGTCCAGGAACCGCCGGCCGCGAGCGTTGACCATCACGCCGAACGGGTAGCTATGCTTCTGGAAGGCGTCGCCCACGCTGAGGTCGCCGAACTCGGGCGCGTTGCGATCCCATCCCACGGCATGACAGCCCGACCAGTTGCCGTAAGGCATCGCTCCGATCTCGAGCGCCATCCGAATCCCGTCACCGGTGTTGAAGCGCGTGCCGCGCACCTTGGCGAGGTCCCATCCCGGACCCAGATAGCGCGTGCGCCATTCCGCATTGGCCTCGAAGCCGCCGGCGGCAAGCACCACCGCCCGCGCCGCAACAGTCTGCGTCGCTCCTTCGCGCCGGACGATGACTCCGCTAACGCCGCGATCGTCGCGCACGAGCTGCACCGCCCGGCTTCTGTACCAGGTTTCGATACCCTGGCGCGCCGCGCCCGCGTTCAATGCGTCGATGAGTCCCGGGCCGCCGCCCCACGCCTCCACCGTGAGCCCGCCCCAGAACTTGAAGCGGCCTCCGACATTGAACGCCTGCCTTCCGTAAATCGGCTGGAAGCGCACCCCCTTGGTGCGCATCCACATCATGGTTTCGAAGCTGCGCCGCACCAGCAGCTCGGCCAGTTCCGGCGTCGTCCGATACTGGGTGACGCGAGCAAGATCGTCGAAAAATTGATCCTCGGTATACGAGCCGAAATCGGTGCGAGCCTTGTCCTCTTCGCTCAGATCGGGCATCAGCCGCGCGAGATCTTCCACGCCGCCGTACGCGACGCGCATCGCGCCCGCTGTGAAGCGGGTGTTGCCTCCGCGTTCCGCCTCGGGTGCGCATTCGAGCACGAGCACGCTGACGCCGGCCTCGCACGCGGCCAGCGCCGCGCAAAGCGCGGCATTGCCCGCGCCGATCACGACCACATCATACGACGATGCCATCCGGGCCCACTCCTTTCGCCATCTGCTGCAGTATAGCGGGCGGACCTCGACGCGCGACGGTGGTTAACTATCCGCGAGCGCCGCGATCCGGCGGAAGGACACTCGCCGCGATCGAAGAATCGAGACTTTCGTACTCGCCATACCCGATCGCCGCGTATAGCTCGGCCCGCGTCTGCATCCGATCCAGGATGCCTTCGGCGCTGCCCCTGGTCTTGAGTTCCGCATATAGCTCGCCGATCGATTTCGCCGCGGCGCGCAGGGACGACACAGGCCAGATAACCATCTTGAAACCGAACTCTTCGAACTCGCGCGCAGTAAAATATGGAGTGCGGCCGAACTCGGTCATGTTCGCGAGCAGCGGCGCGCGAATCTCACTTGCGAAGCGGCGGAACATCGCGGCCTCGGTCAGCGCCTCGGGAAAGATCGCGTCCGCACCGGCTTCCAGGTACAGGCGCGCCCGCGCGAGCGCCCCCTCGATACCTTCGGCGGCGGCCGCATCGGTGCGCGCAATTATACGCAAGCTCCGGCGCGCGCGCCGCGCGGCCGCGATTCGCGCGGCGGCCTCCTGCGCCGGCGCGAGCAGCTTGTCGTTGAGATGGCCGCATTTCTTGGGCAGGAGCTGGTCTTCAATCTGGATCGCGGCCGCGCCAGCGTCTTCGAGCTCGCGCACCGCGCGCATCACGTTAAGCACTCCGCCGTATCCGGTGTCCGCATCGACGATGAGCGGCAGGCCGGCGGCGCGGCAGATGCTGCGCGTGGCCATCGCCAATTCCTCCGCGGTCATGATGCCGAGATCGGGCAGTCCCATGCTCGCGCTGAGCGCCGCGCCCGAAAGATAGAGCACCTCGAAACCCACCTGGCGCGCGAGTATCGCCGCGAGACCGTTGTGCGCGCCAGGGATCATCAGGATCCCGGGACGTTGCCATAGCTGCTCGAGGCGCTCTCCGGCGGGCGCCGTGCGGTCCGCATCGCTGAGCCAAATCATCCGCATACCCTCCGTCCGCATTATATTCATCGCGGGCGCTCCACGGCTGGCCTATTTCGCGCGACCGCGCGGCGGGTTTTCGCGACCGCGTTTCTTTGTGCCATGATCGTACCAGCAATAAAGACCGTCATGAACGACTACGATGTAATCGTTATCGGCGCCGGTAATGCAGCGCTGGCGGCCAGCGTCTCGGCGCACGCGGCAGGTGCCGCACGCGTGTTGGTGCTGGAGAAAGCGCCCGAGCCTGAGCGCGGCGGCAATACGCATTTCAGCGGCGGCCTCTTCCGCTTCGCCTTCAATCGCACTGACGACCTGCTTCGGCTGGTACCCAAGGCGCGCGAGGTCGCGGGCTTCATGGAAGGCGTGGAACCCTATCCAGCGGAGGCTTTCCGCGACGATCTCCTGCGTGTGACCGATAGCCGCACGGACGAGGACCTTTCGCAAATCCTCATTCGGAACTCGTACGAAACCGTGTGCTGGATGGCCGACCTGGGTGTCGGTTTCGAGCTCGCCCTGTCGCTCAGCGCAGTGCGGGTCGGCAGCGTAATCAAATGGCCGAGCGGCGCGATCGTTCGCGCGGCGCACGAGGGGGTGGGGCTCTCGCGCATGTGGTTCAACATCGCACGCCGCGCCGGCGTGGAGATCCGCTATAGCTCTCCGGCCCACGCATTATTGCAGGACCGCCGCGGCCGCATCCGCGGCGTCGCGGTCCGCGATCACGAGGGGATGCGCGAAATAAATGCGGGCGCGGTTGTGCTCGGATGCGGCGGTTTCGAGGCCAACATGGCGTGGCGCGCCCAGTATCTCGGCCGTCCCTGGGACCATGCGCGCGTACGCGGCACGCGTCACAACCAGGGAGACGGCCTGCGCATGGCGATGGAAATCGGCGCGATGCCGTGGGGCCAGTGGAGCGGATGCCACGCGACGCCGATCGATGCCGGCGCGCCGCCATACGGCGACCGCGAACTCACCGACAAAACCAATCGCCTGTCCTACGTGTATGGCGTGATGCTCAACCGCATGGGCCTGCGCTTCGTCGACGAGGGCGAAGATCAGAATCTCTACACCTACGCCAAATTCGGCGGCGCGATCCTCAACCAGCCGGGCGCAATCGCGTGGCAGATCTTCGACAGCAAGACCGTCGGCCTGCTCGAGCCGCGCTACTCGACCGGACGGCCAATCGTTGCGAAGACGCTACACGACCTGGTTGACCATCTGCCGATCGACCGCGCGGCTGCGCTGCGCACGCTCGACGAATACAACGCGGCGGCGGGACACGGGGCATTCAATCCCGGCGTGCGGGACGCAATGCATACCGAGGGATTGGCGCTGCCGAAGTCGAATTGGGCGCAGAAGCTGGACACCCCGCCCTTCCACGCCTATCCCGTGACCGGCGGCATCACTTTCTCTTTCGGCGGCGTCAAGGTCAGCGACGAGGCACAGGTGATCGGCACCGATTGGAAGCCGATCGCCGGGCTTTTCGCCTGCGGTGAAATGGTCGGGGGGCTGTTCCACAACAACTACCCGGGCGGATCGGGACTGATGTCGGGCGCGGTGTTCGGCCGCATAGCCGGCCGCAGCGCCAGTGCCGCGGCACGCGGCGCGACATAGGAGCCGCCGCCGTCGCGAAGTCGATGAAGCAATTCAGATTGCGTGCCGTGTTCATGCGCGGCGGCACCAGCAAGGCGCTGATGCTGCGCGCGAGCGATCTTCCCCGCGGACGCGAGCTGTGGACGCCGATTTTTCTCGCCGCGCTCGGCAGCCCCGACCCCAACGGACGGCAGCTCGACGGAATGGGCGGAGGCATTTCGTCACTCTCCAAGGTCTGCGTGATCGGGCCGCCAACCCGCCCCGACGCGGATCTTGATTACACCTTTGCTCAGGTGTCGGTGCGCGAGGCGACGGTCGATTACAGCGGGAACTGCGGCAACATGTCCTCCGCCGTGGGGCCATTTGCCATCGACGAGGGGCTCGTGCGCCCCGGCGTTCCGGACGGCGACGCGACCGTGCGCATCCACAACACCAACACCCGCAAACTGATAGTGGCGTACTTCCGCCTCGATGAAGGCTGCGCAGCGGTGGACGGAGATTTTCGGCTGCCGGGCGTCGCCGGAACCGGGTCGGCCGTGCGTCTTGAATTTCTCGATCCGGGCGGCGCGGGCACGGGAAAACTGCTGCCCACCGGCAGAGCGAGCGACGCGTTCGATGCCGCGGACCTCCGTGGAATCGAAGTTTCGATGGTGGATGCGGCGAATCCGTGCGTCTTCGTCGAAGCGTCCGCAGTGGGCGCCAGCGGATCCGAGACGCCAGAGGAACTCGAGGCGAATAGTCGGCTGCTCCAGCGCCTCGAAGCAATCCGGATATCCGCGAGCCTGCGGATGGGTATTGCAGGCGATATGGCGACCGCGGCCCGCATACCGAGCATCCCGAAGGTCGCCATCGTGGCGCCGGCGCGCGACGCGCGAACCCTCTCCGGTGAGAGCGTCGCGGCCGATGACGCCGATCTCGCGGTGCGCATGATCTCGATCGGCCAGCCGCATCGCGCCGTGCCGCTGACCGGTGCGATGTGCCTGGCGGTGGCCTCACGAATCGAGGGCACTGTCGCACACCGGCTTGCGCGGCGCGCGGCGCGCGGCGACGATCCGGTGCGCATCGCTCAGCCCTCGGGCATTACCGTGATCGGCGCCCGCGTGAAGCACGACCGCAATGGATGGCTCGCGGAAAGTGCGACTGTGTATCGCACGGCTCGGCGTCTGATGGAGGGATGGGTGCAGCTCCGCGCCTCGGCTCTTCCGGAGAACGTGCGCTCGGCGCTCGCGGCCATGGCGGGCTGAGTATTGCGCAATGTCCCGAAACCCGGACGAGATTGCGGCCGAAGCGCGCAACTACGCGGCGCACGAGGTGCTGCGCGACGGCGGCTCGATTCATATCCGCGCGATCCGCGCCGACGACAAGGCTCGCCTGCTCGATCATTTCCGGCACCTGAGCCAGGATTCGATCTACCATCGCTTCTTCGGCCTCAAGCATTCGCTGACCGACCAGGACCTGATGCGTTTCACCGAGGTCGATTTCATTAATCACGTCGCGCTGGTCGCGACCCTGCGCGAAGACGGTACTGAACGGTTTATCGGCGTGGGCCGCTATGTCACCAGCGGGCCGGGGCGCGCCGAGGTTGCCTTCGCGGTGCTCGACGAGCATCAGGGCCGAGGCATCGGTTCAATACTGCTCGAGCATCTGGGCCGTGTCGCGCGCGCGGCGGGGATCACGGAGTTTCAGGCCGACGTGCTTGGAGACAACAACCGGATGCTCGAGGTCTTCGCCAAAAGCGGCTTCCGCGTCAAACGCTCGACCGACGCCGGCATTGTCCATCTGAGCTTCCCGACCGGCGAGACCGAGACCTCGCGCGAGGCCAGCGAGATGCGCAACTGGAACGCTTCCGCCGAAAGCATTCGCAAGCTGCTCAATCCGCGCGCGGTGGCGGTGATCGGCGCGTCGCGCTCGCCGCATAAAATCGGCGGCGCGCTCGTTGCCAATCTTAAGCGTGCCGACCTTAACGGTCCGATCTATCCGGTGAATCCGGCGGCCGAGCAGGTGATGGGCCTGCGCTGTTACGCCAGCGTCGCGGCGATCGGCGCGCCGGTTGACCTCGCACTGATCGCGGTCCCGGCCGCAGAGGTCCATCGCGCGATCGAGGATTGCGCCCGCGCACGCGTGCATGGCGTGGTCGTAATCACGTCGGGCTTCGCAGAGGCCTCGGATGCCGGCCGCGCCGAAGAGCAGCGGCTGTTCGAGACCGTCCGCGCGTCGGGAATGCGTATGGTCGGGCCGAATTGCATGGGCGTGCTCAATACCGACCCGGCGGTGCGCCTCAATGCAACCTTCGCGCCGCCCGCGCCGCTCCCGGGCAACATCGGCATGTATTCGCAAAGCGGCGCGTTGGGAATTGCGATTCTCGATTACATGAACAGCCGGGGCATGGGACTCTCGACCTTCGTGTCAGCCGGAAACCGCTCGGATGTCTCCAACAACGACCTGCTCGCCTACTGGCTCGATGACCCGCGCACCGCTGTCGTCGCCCTGTACCTCGAAAGCGTCGGCAACCCGCGCAAGTTCGCGCGCCTCGCTCCTGAGCTGGCGCGGCGCCGCCCGATCGTGGCGGTCAAGTCCGGGCGCTCGACCGCCGGCCGCCGCGCCGCTTCGAGTCACAGCGCCGCGCTGGCCAATCTCGACGTCGCGGTGGAAGCGCTGTTCGAGCAGGCGGGCGTAATCCGCACCAACACCCTGATGGAGATGTTCGATGCGGTCGCGATGCTGTCGACGCAGCCGGTTCCCGCTGGTCCGCGCGTAGGCGTGGTCACCAACGCCGGCGGGCCCGGCATCCTGCTCGCCGACGCATGCGACGCGCACGGCCTGCTCCTTCCCGAGCCGGCCGGCTCGACGGCCGAGACCTTGCGAGAATTCCTCCCGCCACGAGCCGCTTTCGCCAACCCCGTCGATCTTACCGCGACCGCGGGCCCCGCCGAGTACGAGCGGGCGACCGCCGCAGTCGGCAATGACCCGAACGTCGATTCGCTGGTGGTGGTGTATGTTCCGGCGATCGAAGGGCCGCGCAGCGCCGTCGCCGACGCGATCGGCCGCGGCGCCGCCCGGGTGCCGCAACACAAGCCCGTACTGACCGTATTCCTGACTTCGCAATGGCCGACGCCGGTGATTGACGCGGGTCTGCGGGGCAAACTGCCGGCGTACGCATTTCCGGAAAACGCGGCGATGGTACTTGCGGCGGCCCATCGCTACGCCCGATGGCGCGAGCGGCCGCGCGGCACCGCTTTGGAGCTGAGCCCGTTCGCGATGAGTGCGGTGCGCGCGGTGGTGGATCGCGCGCTTGCGAACACGCAAGGCGCGGTCTGGCTCGCGCCCGAAGATATCGCGACCATCCTGCGCGCCGCGGGTATCGAAGTCGCACAGGCCGAGCGCGCGGCTGTCTCGAACGCGCCGGAAATCGCGGATCGCATCGGTTATCCGCTGGTCGCGAAAATGATCGCGCGCGAGCTGACGCACAAGAGCGACCTCGGCGGCGTAATCATGGGCCTGCAATCCCCGCGCGCCGTGCAAGAGGCGGCCGCCACCCTGGCGCATCGCGCGCGCAGCGCAGGGATTGAACTGGAAGGCGTGCTGCTGCAGCGCGAAGTGCCGGGCGGAATCGAGGCGCTGGTCGGCGTCACCAGCGATCCTACCTTCGGTCCGCTGGTGGTTTGCGGCCTCGGCGGCGTGATGGTCGAGCTGACGCGCGATGTCGCGTTCCGGCTGAGCCCCGTCACGGATGTCGACGCGAGGGAGATGCTTTCGACGCTCAGAACGTCTCGATTGCTGGATGGCTATCGCGGAGCGGCTCCGGGCGATCGCGACGCGCTGATTGCGGTGCTGCGGCGCGTATCCGCGCTCATCGAAGCGATACCCGAATTGTCGGAGATGGATCTGAACCCGGTAAAAGTCCTGGCACCGGGCAAGGGCGCGATCGTGGTTGACGCGCGTATCCGCCTGCACCCCGCCGCGCGACGCCTGTGAGCGGTGCGCAAGCTGGTCAGGCGATCGTTCTGGCCGCGCGCAGCGCGGCGAGCTCGCCGTCCGTGTAACCCGCCGCGCGCAGGACCTCGTCGGTATGTTCGCCCAGCCGCGGCGGCATCGATCGCAGCGCCGCCTTGGCGCCGTTGACGTTCACCGCGACGTCGACGATCTCGAAGCCGGGCACGCGAAAGTCGTCAATCCGCTTGATCATCCCCGTGGCCTTGACCTGCGGATCGTCGTGCACGCGATCGAGGCGGTTGATCGGGCTGCAGGGGACGCCGACCTCGCGCAAAGCGGCCACCCACTCCTCGGTCGGCCGCAACCGCGTGCGCTCCTCGATAAGCGCGTGCAGTTCCTCGCGCCTGGGCACACGCGCGGCATTGGTCCTGAAGCGATCGTCAAGCGCGATCTGCGGGATTCCCAGAAGCTCGCAGAGTTTGCCGAAGAGGCGGTCGTTGCCCGCCGCAATCATGATCCAGCCGTCGGCGGTCGCGAATGCCTCGTACGGTGCCGCCGCCGGCGAGGCCGACCCGGTGCGTTCCGGCACTTCACCGGTCGCGAGGTAGTTGCTCATGTGCAGCGTGGTCCATGCCACTCCGGTTTCGAGCAGGCTCACGCCGACCCTCGCACCCTTGCCGGTCTTCCCGCGCTCGATCACAGCGGCGAGTATCCCGGAGAAAAGCCACAGGCCCGAGCCCATGTCGATGATAGGCACGACCACACGCGCCGGCGGCGAGCCGGGATGACCGGTCACGCTGATTACGCCCGAATGCGCCTGACCCAGAGGATCGTAGCCGGGCAAAGTTCGCATCGGACCGGTCTCGCCGAAGCCGCTGATCGCCGCATAAATCAGCCTGGGGTTTTCCGCCTTCAGGTCGGCGTAGCCGAGCCCGCGTGCTTCGGCGCTGCCGGGCTTCAGCGAATGCACGAATATGTCGGCCTTGCCGGCGAGGCGGCGCACAATCTCCAGACCCGCGCGATGATCGAGATCGACGCATACGCTCTTTTTGTTGCGGTTGTAAGCGAGAAACGCGGTCGAATCTCCTCGCTCGGCCGCCCCGCCCTGCCAGGCGGGCGCGTAGCCGCGCGAATCGTCGCCGGTTCCCGGACGTTCGATCTTGATTATGGTGGCGCCGAAATCACCGAGAAGCTGAGTGCAGTACGGGCCGGCGACGTTTTGCGTCAGATCGACCGCGACCATCCCGTCGAGCGTGTTGGGCATCGGTTAATCGTCATCCGGAGCTTATCGGCCGGGCCGAAACGAATCGGCGATCCGCTCGGGCCGGGCCGGATGGGTCAGGAGATTTCCTTCAGGCATTTCTTGATCGCTTCGAGGTCCGGCACCTGGCGCGCATCCTCGAGCACTTCGCGATAGCGGACGACGCCTTTGCCGTCGATCACGAAGGCCGAGCGCTTGCACACGCCCTTGAACCCCAACAGTTCGGGGTAGAGCGAGTCGTAGGCCGGCGCCACTTCCTTGTTGTAATCGCTGAGCAGCGGGAACTGGTAGCTCTGCTCGCGCGCCCACGAGTCGAGCGCAAAGGGGCTGTCAGTCGAGATTCCGAACACCTTGCATCCGAGCTGCTCGAATTCATTGAGCGTGTCACGCACGCTGCAGAATTCCTTGGTTCAGGTGCCGGTGAACGCGAGCGGCACGAACAGCAGCAGCACTTTGCTGCCGCGCAATTCGGAGAGCTTCACGTCCTTCATCTTGTTTGACTTGAGCGCGAAATCGGGCGCCTGCTGTCCGACTTGTAAAGCCATCAGGTCCTCCTTGTTGCGTGTTCCATTCCCTCGAGCATGTTTTCGCCGCCCCGGCTAAAAGCGCGCCTGCGGCACTTGAACTCCCGGAACCTCGACCCGCGTGCGGAATATCGTTCCCTTGCGGCCGGCCTCTTGCGTGTTGTCGGCCGTCACGATGTACAGGTCCATCATGTCCGCGCCGCCGAAGCACAGGCTCGTGACCATTGTCGACGGCACCTTGCGGCGCCGGTCGAGCGTGCCGTCCGGTTTGAAGCGTACGACCTCGCCGTAACGCACAACCGCAACCCACACTCCGCCTTCGACATCCACCGCCATCCCGTCCGGCCATCCTTCGGGCACTTTGCCGAACACCCGGCGGTCCTTCACGCCGCGGTCGCTCGTGACATCGTAAACCCACACGGCCCTGGTGGTCGAATCGCAATGATACAGCAGGCGTCCGTCCGGACTGAAGCCCATCCCGTTCGTAACCTCGATACCTTCCCATAGCCGCGTGACCTTGTCAGGCGGATCAACGCGGAACAGGTTGCCCGGGATTGGCTTATCGTTGCTGAGCGCATCGAACTCGAGCGAGCCGACGAACACGCTTCCCTGCGCGTCCACGGTGAGATCGTTCAGCCCGCGCGTGGGCCGGCCTTCGAATTCGACGAAAATATCGTGGCTCTGACGGGTGGCTTCATCCCATCGAATCAGGCCGCGGCCGCCGCAGACGATTCCGCTGCTGGCGTTAAGCGCAATTCCTCCGACGCCGCGCCGGCGCGGGATGAGCGTTTCGACGCTCCCGTCCGGACTTCGCCGGAATACGCCGCCATTGATGACGTCGCTGAAGTAGAGCCGGCCGCGTTCGTCAACGCGCGGGCCCTCGATAAGACCATAGCCGTGGGCGAGCGTTTCGAGCTGCATGGCGGATCCTCCAGAGCCCGTTTAGCATGGCCTGCGGGCGCGCTGCGAGGATCGAAGGGGTGAAGCGGACGATCAGTCGAGCGTGAGCCGCAAGCTTCGCGCGCCGGCGCCGCTGACGACACGGGTGGCCGGCGCCTCGCGCCCGCGCACATGGCACTTTCCGCTCTTGCTTTCGTTCTTAAGTCGAAGGAACTACTTCTCAGCAGTTTTCTTCTCGCCTGGCGCCTGCGCCTGAAGCTGCCGCACGTACATCACGACGTCCCACCGCTCATCGGAATTCATCGCATCCGCGTACGAGGGCATGTGAATGCCGCCATCGCGGATGTAGCCGTAAATGTAACCGTCGGGAAGGTTCTTGCTGACGCCGGTCACGAGGTTTTTCGGATCGAAACCATGCGCGTGCAGCAGATGCGCCACCGGGCCGTCGCCATGACCGCCCTCGCCGTGACAGGGCGAGCAGGTATTGATGAACAGTTCCTTGCCGTGCGCGAGGTTCTCCGGGGTCGGTTTCAGCGGGTTGTGCGCCTTGATGGTCGCCTGTTCAAGATCCTGCGGCGGCGAGCCCGTGTTGGTGGGCAACGTGCCCTCCGGCATCACCCGCGGCGAAACCTCCTGCGGCTGCACCGCCGGGCCGCGGAACATATCGATACTCCACGGAAACGACCACGCCGCGCTCGCTCCCACGACCATGAATGCCGCGATCGACGCCACGCTTACGCAAAGCCGCGACCGGATTCCTTTTGCGCGCCGGCGCGAGACCTCCGCGCGCACGATCTTACTCGACACGATCACGATCGACTCCTTTTCGGCTGGGCACAATAGCCTAAGCCGCCCCTCCCAGCAACGCCTCGAGGACCGACCTCGCGTCGGCTATTTGACCACCACGATGCCCGTCATCTTGTCCTTCTCGTGCGGCAGGCACAGGTACTTGTACGTGCCCGGAACCGTGAACGTGTAGCTCCATTTCTGACCCGGCGGCATAAAACCCGAATCGAACGGCTTGGCTCCCGCAGGCAGCGAAACGTCCTTGGGATCCTGCGCCACTTCCTTGTTGGTGGTCACCGAATGGAGCGACTGCGCGCTGTTGACCCATTCGACCGTGTCGCCCTTGCTGATCGTCACCGATTCCGGCACGAACTTCGGCGGAGTATCGGTCATTTTGATTTCGACGGTCTTGGCGGAGGCGATCGAGGGCACAAGACCCCCGACCAGGAAGAGGGCAGCTAGCAGGGCGTTCCGCAACGCTTTTGCGTTTCGCATGGTTTTCTCGGACTCCTTAGCAGGTGCTGGACTGTCAGTGACATGTCTCAGAAATCTAATATTGCTTATCCGGATAATTTAGTCCAGCTAAAGCAATGGGTGCGCTTCCCCACCCACGGCTTGCCCATCGAATCATTTCGCCTGCATTGCATAGCTAAGATCCGCGCGTGCCGGCGCTACACAGAGGAACGCCGCGATCGCCCCGGTCATCCCCACCAGCGCGCATACCTCGAACGAGAGAACGTAGGTGCCGGTCAGGTCGGCCAGCTTGCCCACGATTGGAGGGCCGGCGATCGCGCCCAGCGTAAAGGAGATGGCAAGCAGCCCAGCGATCGATCCGTAGCGCTTCAGTCCGAGGGTCTCGACCTGCACCAGGGGGCCGAGCGCGATCGGCGCGGCGGTCGTGAGGCCGCCAACTATGGTAAAGATCACCAGCACCCACGGCATCCGCGCGAGCAGGAGGAATGCCGTGTTGAGCGCGCCGATCAT